>Ga0155314_125_pt1 | contig 90691 bp, 87 predicted proteins | sample RifCSPhighO2_02_FD_106282 | JGI IMG/M metagenome (GOLD analysis project Ga0155314, IMG submission 106282) | Candidatus Doudnabacteria bacterium RIFCSPHIGHO2_02_FULL_48_21
CCAAGAAAGGAGCCAGCTAGGGTTACATTTCCTGTGATAGATCGAACCCCTGCATAGTTACATTTCTAAATGATTTGATTCGGACTTTGGGCGGTTGCCCAAAACTGTTTATAAAACACGCGATTATACACCACGCTTTTGTGGGATTTTATAATCCTTAAGGCTGATGTTACAAATTGAGCAGTAAAATTCGTTACAAACTTGGATGACGGCACAGTCGTACTCCACATCATGATTTATTACATTACGAGTATGCGTGATTAATCATTAATGTCCTAGGCAAGGGAGGTGAAACAAATGGTGCAGCAAAACCAGCAACAGCAAAATCAGTTCCAAATCTAAATAATGGCTAGGATTGTTCTTGAAAACTCCCGGTGATCTAAACAGACTGTGTTTAGGAAACCGGGAGTTTCATTTCGAGAAATTATTTTTTTGAAGCAGTTACAAATTTTCCTGAGGCGTGGTTGAGGAAACAGGTTCGCCTTGTGGCGGAGGAGTGTTTTCCGCAAACACTGGCGGTTCCGGGGTTGGGCCGGGGACTGTCTCTGTGTTCAAGGCGAACTGGATCGGGATAGCTCTGACATCACTGTGACCCTGCTCAGTGAGGATCTCAACAGTCATGAGATGGGATCCGTCTTGGTAAGAATTTCTGCTGTCGTACGAGAGTTCACTGCCAAAATGAACGATTTCGGTTTTGTCGTCGATTTTGACGGTGATTTGCACAACCGGATCGGCTGAAGAGGTTTGCACGGCCATACTCCATGGCACAGAGGAGATTTTGGGATGGACTCGCACCTGGACAGCGAGGCCTTCGTTCGCGCCGCCCAAATCTTCCTCTGGCTTGTCTTCTTCTGGCGGCGGCTCATCTAAGACAATATAAGTTCCAGTAGTGAATCCAAACCCGTGAGTCTGCGCCCAGGCGCGGACCGGACCATCCCAGGCTGGATCACCAGGTTTTTCTGAGCGAAATATTGTGGCCACTCTGGAGTTTTCACCAAAACCCGCTGGGATATGGAAATCATCCTGCTCCGTAGGAATATTGTAATCCATCGCAAAGATTTCTGTTTTGGTGGAAGGCGTGTACGCAGTCGGCAGTTTGCCAGTCAGCTTATCAACCGCGACTTCAACTATGCCGGGGGGCCGGATGAACTGCTCGGGGGGCGTGTTTGCCAGAGCCTTGGCCATAAATTCGTTCCAAATCGGAGCAGCTACATACAAACCGTCAGCTCCCGGCCGCATTGGCATGTTGTCATTGTTGCCAACCCAGACCCCTGTGGCCAAGGACGGAGTGTAACCAACTGTCCAGGCGTCGCGAAACTCTTGCGTGGTGCCAGTTTTTACCGCTACCGGCCGCTCATCAGGCAGCATCAGCTTATGTTTTCTGCTGGAGAAGATAAACATGCGAGCCTCATTGTCAGAGAGGACATGGCTGATCTGGTAGGCGATCTGCGGGTCAATAACCTGTTTGCCATACGTTCGGTCAATAGTTTCCAAGACTTTTCCGTTACGATCAGTTACCTCGAGAATAGGGGTTGTCTCGTGCAAGATGCCGCTCGCGCCAAACGCGCCAAACGCCGCGGTGTGTTCGAGAAGCTTAACCTCAGCGCCTCCCAGCACCAAAGCCGGGCCGTATCGTTTTCTGTCAGCCAGGGTGGTTAGACCCATAGCCTCTGCGGTATTGATCGCATTATCAATACCGACCAGCATTAACGTTTTTACCGCGGGGATGTTCAGTGACCCCTGGAGGGCCTGCCTGAGGGAGAGGGGGCCATAGGTACGGCCGCTGTAGTTATTGGGAATATAGTCGCGGCTGCCGTAGCGACCAAAATTGGTGGTAACATCCATAACCAGGGAAGCAGGACTCATGCCTCGCTGGAAAGCAGTCGCGTAAACATAAGGCTTGAAAGATGACCCTGGTTGGCGTGGCCGCAATGCCACGTTGACCTCACCGTCATTTTCTTTATCAAAATAATCTTTACCTCCAACCATAGCCATGACCTCACCGGTTTTTGGGTTTACAGCCACCAGCGCCGCGTTACTGCCGCGCCAGTTTTTTTGATTGATGGCCGCGTTTTTAGTGATGATCTCTTCGGCTATCCGTTGCAGACGCAGATCAAGAGTAGTGCGTACCCGCAAGCCTCCCTCGCGCACGGCCTTTTCCCCGTATCTTTGCACCAGAAAATCCTGAACGTAAAACACAAAATGCGGAGCGATGATCGGTGCGGTCAGTTTTTGGAAAGCTACCTTTTCTTGTTTCGCGCTTTCCAGCTGCTCAGCGCTGATAAAGCCCTGCTCATGCATTTTTTGCAAAACCATTTGTACCCGGGCGTCGAGCTCATCTATGTGCGGGCCATAAGGAGAATAATAGGTGGGGGCCTTAGGAAGCGCGGCGAGGTACGCGGCCTCGGCCACAGTCAGGTCTTTTGGGTCTTTGGCGAAATATCCTTGGCTCGCGGCCTGGATACCATATAGATTAGAGCCATAGGGAATCTCGTTGAAATAGAGCTCCAGGATTTTTTCCTTGGAATAGCGCATCTCCAGGTTAAAAGCCAATACCAGCTCTTTGAATTTGCGGGCAAAAGTTTTTTCACGGGTCAAAACCGCGTTGCGGACAAACTGCTGAGTGATAGTTGATGCTCCTTGGGTTTTGGTGCCGGTTTTCCAGTTTATATAGCTGGCACGAGCAATACCCTCTGGATCAAAGCCGACATGCCGGTAGAAATTCTTGTCCTCGACCGCGATCGTGGCCTGTCTGACTACTTCGGGAATTTGGTTCAGGGGGATGACCGTGCGCTTGGCATCGCCATGAAATTCATAGAGGAGAGTGCCTTCCCGATCGAAGATTTTGGTTGACTCTGGAATATCCCTGTTAACCAGGGCGTTGGCCCCCGGCAGGGTAGCCGAATAGTAACCATACATGCCAAACAGCAGACCGGAGACAATAGCCACAGTGAAAAACGCGATCGAAAAAAATGCTTTTCGAACTTTAGCAAAAACACCCCGCCCAAATTTTGTTTCTTGTTTGAGTGCCATAAATGCATTACACCAGTCTATGACGGTTGTCAAAATGGATTGTGACAACAATTATCGATTCTTCAAAACCTGGGTTTATGTCAAAAAACAACAAAGGAGCAGTGACCTTACGGTGACTGCTCCTTTTACTGTTTACTGCCGAAAAGTGTTTGTATTGCATACACTTCGTATTTTACCGAAGTGTTGCACTTACTTGTTGAACTTACTCAGTTGCAATATGATACCTGATATGCCTCATTTGGATTTAATAGCGCTTATCAAAACCGCGGGATATCTTGGGTTGTTCGCAATTATTTTTGCAGAGTCCGGATTGTTTTTTGGTTTTTTTCTTCCCGGGGATAGTTTGCTTTTTACAGCCGGAGTTCTGGCGTCCCAGGACTTCCTGAATATCTGGCTTCTGGTCGGGCTAGTCGTCATCGGGGCAATCTTGGGGGATAGCGTGGGGTACGCTTTTGGCAATAAAATTGGCTACAGGATTTTTTATAAAGATGATTCGATTTTTTTCAACAAGAAGCACATTGAGCGGGCCAGCATGTTTTTTGAAAAGCACGGCCGCAAAACGATCATTCTCGCTCGGTTTCTGCCGGTGATTAGAACCTTTGTGCCTATTTTGGCCGGCGTAGGTAAAATGCATTATTCTACTTTTTTGTCATTTAATATCATTGGCGGCATTCTCTGGGGTGCCGGCGTGACTTTGATCGGGTTTTTCTTTGGCAGTATTGTTCCTGATGGCGAGCGCTATTTGCTGCCGATCGTGATAGCGATTATTGTTGTTACTACTCTACCCACGGCTGTCGAGATATTAAAAGATCCGGAGACAAGAGACCGTTTGCTCCGGATATTGGGACTGCGCAAGAAAAATTAATCAGCTCTGCCGACAGTTTCGAAATGAATATCGATCAGCGCAAAGAGCAGGCTGATGATGAGCGGACCGAGCAAAAATCCAACCGGACCAAACAATCCCAGGCCGCCGATGACGGAAAGCAAGATAAGCAAGGGATGGATTTTCACGCCGCGGTTGATGAGATAAGGCCCGAGAATGTTATCGATCAAGCCCACCGCAGTGATGCTCCATATCCCAAGGCCGATGGCTTGAGCAACCTCTCCGTTGAGATACAAAAATCCAATCGCCGGCACCAGCACCAGCGCGGTTCCAATGTTTGGAACGAGCGCGGCAATGGCAGCAGTGCTGCCCCACAGCACTGGGTTTGGCACGCCAAAGATCCAAAAACCAATCCCGGTGAGGAACCCTTGGATTAACGCAATGGATAGGGCGCCTTTGATGACCGAGTTAACCGCGACAAAAAGCCGCGACAATATTTTTTCATCCTGCCGATCAGAGAGCGGGCTAAGGATCTTGAGATATTGTGTAAAGCTTTTACCGTCTCGCAGGAAATAAAACAGCGAAATCAAAAACAAGAAAAAGCTTAGCGCGGTGCCAAACAGGCTCGAAAAAATATTGTTCAGATTTTGCATTATCCAATCGAGCGCTTGCCGGCCGACACGTTCCAGGTCCAGGGAAAAATTAGGGCTCAGCGTTGTGATCTGGCCGCGGATGCCTTCCGGTAGTTTATCTGGAAGAGATCCAGCCCCGCCCTCGCTGAGAGTGTGAAAAAGTTGCTGCGCCTCCCGGAAGATCTGAAGCCCAAACAAGGTCAAAGGAATCAGGAGAATGAGCGCCACAGCCACCACACTGATCAGAGCCGCCGCAGATGGCGAATGAGGCAGGGCTTTTTCTACGCGGCGGTGCATTGGTTGAAAAATCACGGCAAAAGTCGCAGCGACCACGAGCGGCGCCAAAAATGGCCGGAAAATGAAAAACGTCAAAATCAGGGTTACACCCATCATGGCCAGGAAGAAAATTAGCTGCAATTTTGATCTTTCCATAAAGGTATTTTATTTCATCTGGCATTTTTTGTCAGGTCCGTCTGTAACAGAACGGTGTAAAAGCCTTGTTGTTCCAGGAAACCTAGAAAAAGCTCTTGAGAAATTGAACCGCTTCAGGTAAAATTGAAAAAGGAGATTAAATTTCAACCGATGATGAAACCGACGATATACACGACGTTGACCTGTCCTTTCTGTAAAATGGCGAAAGCCTTTTTTCAGGAAAAAGGGGTCGAGTATGAAGAAAAAGACGTAACTCACGATGAGGCGCTGCAGGAGGAAATGATCAAGAAATCAGGACAGTTTGCCGTGCCTGTCATTGATATTGGTGGCCAAATTATTGTCGGTTTTCAGAAAGAAAAAATCGAAGCAGCGCTAACCGCTAAATAACACAATGGCAAAAAAAATCACCATCAAGGCCATCATCTTTGATCTCGGGGGCGTGGTAGTCCACGGCGGGTATATGGATTTCATAAAGCATTATTGCAAAGAGTGTTTGACTACGCTTGGGAAAAAGCGTCTGGCCCGGCTCGAACGGCAGGTAAACCTCGGGGAGATAACAGAAAATGAATTTTATCGGCAAATACAGAAAATTTTCGGCGTCAAAGCCAATCCTGGGAAAATGCATGAGCTCATTGTCAGTAAGATGAAGACTGACCGGGGACTCGCTCATCTCATTCCGCATTTAAAAAAAGCCAAGGTGGCCATGTTTACTAACTCCATCGGCCATATGGCCCAGGATGTCCTCGACAGGCGCCGCCTCAATCACCACAAATTTTTTGAAAAAGTTTTTGATTCGAGCGACCTCCATATAGCCAAGCCAGACGCTACTGCTTATCGGTTTGTTTTGCACAAGCTGGGGGTCAAACCGCACCAGGCAATCATGGTTGATGATCGTCCCCTCAACATCCGTGGAGCAAAGCGCGTGGGTATGCACGGCATTGTTTACAAAAATTCTCGTCAGTTCAAAACGGCCTTGAAAAAATATGAGCTCGTCTAACCAGGAAGCAAAACTAGCAATCATCGGATCCGGCCCGGCTGGTCTAACCGCCGGGATTTATGCGAGCCGCGCAGAGCTCGCGCCGCTGCTGTTTGCCGGCACTGCTTTTGGCGGTCAGCTGATGCTCACTACTGAGGTGGGCAACTACCCGGGCCATGAAACAGATATTATGGGGCCGGATCTCATACAAAAAATGATCGCCCAGGCCAAGCGTTTCGGCACAGAGATAATTTTTCAGAATGTAGACAAGGTAGATTTCACTGGCAGGCCCTTCAAGCTGTGGTCAGATAACAAAGAATATCAGGCTGAAGCAGTAATCATTGCCACGGGTGCCAATGCCATGTGGCTGGGTTTGAAATCAGAACAAAAGCTGATTGGCCGCGGCGTCTCGTCCTGCGCTCCTTGCGACGGCTTCTTTTTCAAAAACAAAAAAGTCGCCGTGGTTGGTGGGGGAGATACCGCCATGGAAGAGGCCACATTCCTGACCAAATTTGCCTCAGAGGTCACAGTGATTCACCGTCGCGACAGCTTGCGCGCCAGCAAAATCATGCAAAAGCGCGCCATGGATAACCCCAAGATCAAATGGATCTGGGACACGACTGTCGAAGAGGTTTTGGGCGCGGATGCAGTTAGTGGATTGAAACTCAAGAACCTAAAAACTGGCGCAGAATCAAATTTCGAAGCGGATGGCCTATTTGTGGCCATCGGTCATATTCCGAACACGAAATTCCTCGAAGGCTCTGGCGTGGAGCTTGATGAAAAAGGGTATATCAAAGTTTTTGAGGGCAGCCCCTCGACTTCGCTCGGGACAAGCAAAACCAGCACCGAAGGCGTATTTGTTGCCGGCGACGTGCATGACCATGTATACCGCCAAGCCATCACCGCCGCCGCAGCCGGCTGTAAGGCAGCAATGGATGCAGAACGCTGGCTCGCGGAAAACAATTAATTTGCTCGTTCGACGTATTCGCCTGTGTCAGTGTTGACCCGGATGCGGTCGCCTTCGTTGATGAACAGGGGAACGTTCACTGTCAGGCCGGTTTCCAGGGTCGCTGGCTTGGTGCCGCCAGTGGCTGTATCGCCTTTGATCCCAGGAGGGGTAGACTTTACTTCTAAATCCACCTTGATCGGCAGCTCAATGCTGATTGGCTTTTCATCAAAATAGATAAGATGCACGTCAGTACTTTCCTTGAGATAACCGATTTTGTCAGCGGAAAGCTCTTGTCCGATGTCGATCGTCTCAAAGGTTTCGTTGTTCATAAAATGCGCGCCTTCGTGGTCAGCATAAAGGAATTGGGCTTTTTGCCTGGTAATGTCCGCGCGCTCAAAACTTTCACCTGATTTGGCAGAATACTCGACAACCTTGCCCGTGAGCAGGTTGCGCATTTTCATTTGCATAACAGGCTTGCGCTGCTGCATGCGCACAAACTGGGCGTGCATGATTTCGTGCGGCTGGCGGTTAAATACCATAACCACGCCTTTTTTGAGTTCAGAAAAGTCTAAATTCGACATTTATGTGCTGGCGACAAACGGAAGGAGAGCCATATGGCGTGCGCGCTTGAGGCCTTGGGTAATCAGTTTTTGGTGTTTCTGGCAGGAACCAGTGCGCTTGCGGCCAAGGATCTTGGCGTGCGGAGACATAAACCGGCGCAAGAACTGGGTGTCCTTGTAATCAACATACGAGATTTTACCCTCGCAGAGGATACAGTTTTTAGAAATTGGATTTAATGGCATTGTTACTTGTTGTCTGTTACTTGTTAGTAGTTAATCAAAACGGGATATCTTCTACGCTTATTTCTTCAGTGTCACTCGGTGTCGCTGGTTTAGCAGCAGGAGCACTGGGAGCTTCGTATCTTATCTCGCTGCCTGCGGCTGGGGCCGAACTGGCAGCCGAGCTGCTGGCCGGCCGGCCATCCAGCATGATGATGTTGTCGGCGATGATTTCGGTGCGGTATTTTTTGGTGCCGTCCTGGCCGTCATAGGAACGGGTTTGGATGCGGCCCTCCACATAAATCTGCCTGCCTTTTTTCATGTATTGGGCGACGATTTCTCCCAATTTTCTCCAGGCGACTACATTGTGAAACTCCGTGGTTTCTTTTTTTTCGCCGGTGGTTTTATCCACCCATGCCGAGCCTGTTGCAACTGTGAATGAAGTGACGCTTATTCCCGAAGTCGTGGTGCGGGTCTCGGGATCTTTGGTGAGCCTGCCGATCAATGTCGCGCGATTTAGGTCCATATTGGTTGGAACTTAATACTTATTTCAAATCTTTTGAATCCAGGGCTTTTTCGATTTCGGCATCGAGGTCGATTTCAATCTTTTTACCTTCGGTTCGCGGTTTGCCAGCTTCAACAGGCTTTGCTTCCTCTTGCGGGATTCTTCGCTTGAGTTTCGCCTGAAGCGCTTTGTCTTTTTCCATCCTGATCAAACCTTCGTCCATATTGATAATCATATGACGAATCACGTTTTGATAGGTACGGATGCGGTGTTCGATTTCATTAATTTTGTCCGCGGGCGCGGAAAAATTGTCGAGCACGTAAACAGCGTTGCGGGTTTTCTTGATAGGATAGGCAAGTTTCTTTTTACCCAAATCCTCATGCTTTTCTACGATTCCGCCTGCGGTTTCGATATATTTTTTTACTTCTTCGGTGATTTTTGGCACCTCGTCATCAGACACATTATTGCTGATGATATACATTAACTCGTATTTTGCCACGTTGCTCCTTTTTTCCAAAACAAAAACCGTTCTGGAACTTAATTTTAAATACAATTTACAGCCTTATATTCTGGAATCGCTTCTGGCGATCTCCTCCGCAGAGGAGAATATATGACTATTAATTTGTTTGAACAGTATAACAAGGATAAAGCGTCTGGTCAAGACCGATTTTTGGCTGATTTTTGGCAACAAAAAGAGGCATCCTTGCCTCTTTTACTACTGCGCAATTTCATCCTAGACGTTGAACTTGAACAGCATTATATCTCCATCCTGAACCACATACTCCTTGCCTTCAGATCTGGCCCAACCCTTTTCGCGCGCTTTAACCCAGCCCGGCGCTTCAACGAATTTATCATAGGCGACCACGTCTGCTTTGATAAAGCCTTTTTCAAAATCCGTATGAATTTTGCCGGCCGCCTGTGGGGTTTTGTCGCCTTTTGTTATAGTCCAGGCTCTTGTTTCTTGTTCCCCGGCTGTGAAAAAAGTCTGCAAGCCCAGGGTTTGGTAGGCGGCTTTGATCAGGCGATCCAGCCCCGATTCTGCAAGACCCAGCTCTTTGAGATAATGCTTGCGTTCATTTTCCGGGATTTGTGCGATTTCCGATTCAATCTGGGCATCGAGCGCGAGGAAATTGTCCGGCGCTGTCTCGCCCGATTTTACATTAGCCACGTACAGAATCGGTTTGTTCGTAAGAAATGGAAACTCAAACATGAATTTTTGTTCCTCTTCCGTTATCGAAACAGAGCTAGCCAGTCTCCCAGCGGATAGCGCGTCAAAATATTTTTGAGCGAGCGCGGCTTTCACAATGTCTTCGTGCTTTCCAGATCTCGCCGATTTTTTGAAATTTTCATTTTTTTTCTCCACAAGCTGCAGGTCCGCAAGAATCAGTTCGGTTTCAATGGTTTCGATATCGCGCTTGGGATCCACGTTGCCAGAAACGTGCGTGATATTTTTGTCTTCAAAAAACCGCACAACCTCAACGATCGCGTCCACCTCTCTGACGTGCGCCAAGAACTGGTTACCGAGACCTTCGCCTTTGTGCGCGCCGGCAACAAGGCCGGCAATATCCTTGAACTCGATGACTGTGGGCACAGTCTTTTTGGATTTTTCAATCCTAGCCAGCACATCAAGCCGCGGTTCTGGCACGGTCACTACCCCGACGTTCGGCTCAATAGTGGCAAAGGGATAATTGGCAGCCTCAACCTGCAGCCCGGAAATGGCATTAAAAAGCGTGGATTTCCCCACGTTCGGCAGTCCGACGATTCCGACCGATAGTTTTGAACTCGACATTTTGATTAGTTAAAGGGATATAACCAGATACTTGTAAAAGCTGTTTAGTGCCAATGATTTTTTCGACAGTATTCAGTAGTATCGCCCGTTTTGCTCCAAAGTTCAAGCCTTGTAAAGTCAGCTTTGCTTTTTGAGCGAATGTCTGTATTTCGCGCTGGCTTGGCAATTCGTTGACTTGGCTTTGGCTGGCTTCACTCGCGGCATTTGCGATTTGCGTTTCCAACGCGCTAATCTTTTCTCTTACCGGCATAGTGTAGCCTTTGAGCTGTTCCAGAGTAAACAGGCTTGCGCCGTATGCTTTGTTATATCGTTCTTCCTGTCCTTTTAGCTTTTCAATCTCTTTTTTCAATGCCTCAATGTCCACAAAAGCAGTTTTGGCTTTGCTGTGCCTGGCCTTGAACCAGCGATTGACTTGCTCCGCCATGAGTTTTGACGAACTCATAAGCTGGGCAATCTTTTGCCAGACGAGCTGGTCGGCCAGTCTCGCATTGATACCTTTTTCCTCACAATTCGGCGGCAATGGGAAATTCAAAACTCTGTCGCTACAGCGATAATATAAGTTTGGTTTGTTTACATAGCCTTCGCCATGCCTCGGCCTACCACAAGGGCATACAATGCGTCCTGCGAGCAGGTAGTCATTCTTTTTGTTGCGCTGGCAAAGTGCAAAGTTTGTTTCCAGTTGCTTTCGGGCTTTCTGAAATATCTCTGGAGCAATAATCGCTGGCACAGGAATTGTTATCCATTCCTCTTTGGGTCTTTTCCTGCGGCTGGTCTTCTTCATTTTTTTGTATTTCTCATTTTTGAGCGGGTGTTCAGGAACTACGGCATAGGAACTGCCCCAGTGGGTCTCTCCGATATAAGCTCTATGTCGTAAAAGAGTGCTCAATGTGCTGGTGTTCCAAACGCCTCACTTGCTTTTGCGCGGCTTAATTTTCATTTCCTGTAATCTCCTAACTACGCCTCGCAAGGTCATGCCTTCGTTGGCAACCCACGAAAATATCATTGTGATAATCCGAGCTTCCTCTGGATTGATTTCATAATAGCCGTGCCTGTTGTCCAGCTTTGGGATATAGGTGTAGCCGTATAGAGGTTCACTAACCAAAATGTGTCCTTCTCTGACTTTGCGGAGCTTGCCGAGCCGAAAACGCTCGGTGATTTTTGCTCGTTCATATTCAGCAAACAAGCCTCTCACGCCATGCAAAATTTTGTCCTCGCTGTTTTTTGGAGCGGCAACAGTGATAAACATTATCTCAATGTCAGCTTCCCGCAATTCGTCCATAACGAGTTCCTGATATGAATAGCGGCGAGCCAAGCGGTCTGGGTCATAAATAAGCACTGCTTCCCAGACTTTGCTTTTTGCGTCTTGCCGCAGTTTATCAAGAGCGGGTCTGGCTAAAATGTCGCCGCTCCAGCCGTCGTCTGTATATTCCTCGACTATGGTATAGCTGTTTTTCTGGGCAAATTCCTGAAGCGAGTTTATCTGGTTTTGTATAGTTTGCTGTTCCTCTTGGGCTGACGTGGACACACGGGCATAAGTGGCAATCAGTCTTATTTGTTTGTCGGTTGTAGGATTCATTTTATTTTATGTTTTTCCATAAACTTTTTTATCTCGGACTTGGGTATGCGAAGCAAAGCTGTCTTGCCTGTGCCCAATTTGTAGCCCTTGAGACTGCCTTGTTTGAGCCAGCGCATTACAGTGCGGGGATGAACTCTAAAGAATTTTGCGACTTCTTCTCTTGTAAGAAATTCCATAAATTCATTATAATCCTAATTGTTCATAGCTGTCAAGTCGCTATCTTGCTTTAATGTTTCTTCAAAAAGAATGTCAAAAGCGTTATCCAGCCTCTCGCTATTGTCTGTATCGGCAAGCTGATAACTCACACGCGGTTGATTTCGTTTTGTAGCTTTATTTGAAGTCATACCTTTCAAACCTCTCTAATGCCGATTGTATGTCGCTGATGGCGTGCGATGGTGGCAAATCTTTGAGGGTCGTTGCCGAGGTTTTTATTTTGTCGGACAAGCGTGTCCAGCTTTTGCCTGTCCAGTTTTTTTCAATCTTGTTTCTGGTTTTTCTTACGCCACAGCGGTTTATGAGCGTATAGAGGCCGAGACTCGCCAACGCCGTATTTAGGGAATGTGCCTGTTTTTTCTTTTTTGAGTTTACGTCCCCAATCATCGCGTCAAAAATTTCTTCAAGCGGCCGCTCCAATTTGAAAGCAAGCTGACTTGCTGGCGATTTTATTATCTCTTTCCAGCTCGCAAGCAACGCTTTTTTACAAAACTCCTTGTTAAACAACGCTTCAAAAGTTATACCCTTAATTTTTTCTCCCATCACCCTTGAAAGGAAAGTATTGAGACTTGGCTGTATTGCGAGCCGAACCTCAAAGCGCAGTATCTCTGGTTTTTGTTCGCCGCTCATGTTTTTAATCAGAGACTTCTCGTGTTGCAGTTTATCTTTATCTAAAGCCCTGTTCTTCGAGGCTTCAACGTCTTTGATTTTGTCGTAAAAAATGATGTTTGCAGACGAGGCGTAAAAATACAGAGCTTGGCCATCGTTGCCATAGTGCCTGACATTCACGTCCTTTCGCTTGCCCACATCAGCCTTGTAAAGCGTGGAAATTGCGTCTTGGACAGTCAGGGGATGAGGAAGCGATATATTCTTGCCAAAATGGGCTTTTGCGACAACGGCCTTGCGGAGCATGGTTTCAAAAATTTTTATACCCATTCGGGACAGCCGAGATTTTAGCTCGCTAATAACTTTGTCAAAATCCGCATCGTCCAATTCCTGAAGGCTGTTGTTGAACAGAAGCTTTGGGATTGAAAATTCGATATGCAGCTCATAAGTGGCCTTTATCCCGTCAAAACGCTGGTAGACCGTGAGGCGAGGCATATAAATGCCTGCCTTTTTATCCGCAAGCGTTCTGTTCTGTTGGTATTTCATAAATTTGTGTCGGCCATATTGATGATTGAAACCTGCTTGGTTTTCTTGAATTATCAGCGCAGGGGTAAACAGGTTAGGGTCGCTAACCATAAAGTTCGGATATGCAATTTTGATAGCAATAGTATCGAGCATATAATCCTGCGTTTGTTGTCCTTTGGAGTATTCATATCTGTCTTTAGTTCCTCATTTGTTGTCCCGCAATTGCGGGGAATACTCCAAGCAAAAATTTCAGGTCATTCGCTGTATAGGCGATTCTTTAACATTTTCAGGTTGTCAAAAAACGACCGCGCTTTAACTTCAAGGCGGTCTGACCAGTAATCATCAACGACCTTTTCGATACCGATTTCTCGGCGAAAGATGAACTGGACTTTTTTGCGGTTGGTTTTATCCAATGAGACAAGTTCAAAGCCAGCCGAAACTAACGAAGCGGCCGCTCCTAAATCAAAGGTATGGAGATAGTTGTTGTAGTCGTCAGCAGAATTGCCGTTATCTTCTGCCCGACCTTTCTTTATTTTTTTGGCCATAGATAGTAATGGTCTTTAATGATAATTTAGTAGCATTTATCTATGGCGAATTTCACGCACTGAAATATAAAATCAAAAAACCCCCCGTTTTATGGGGAGTTTTTGTGGGTTTGATTAGCCTTCGGCTATAAACGAATTTCGCTATTGTTCTTCATAGACCTGGGGAGATTGCTTGTCCAAGTATTCTTTTACCCCTAAATCATCTTCGTTTTCGTCTATATTTTTTTTTCCGCTTTGTTCAGGCGGCGGAATTAAAGTAATTTTGATTTTATATGAATTTCCTTCCTTTTCGGGCGATGAGCGATAGGGATAGAATGGGTCATAATCAAGCAAGAAGTAATTTTGCAGAGCTTTCGCTAACACCTCTTTTTGTTTTTTGTATTTATCCCTTGCTTCAGCGTCTTTAATTGTAAGCTCGCCGTTTACCTTTGCTAATACCTTTAAGAATACCCACGCCTCGCTTGGATTAGGATTTTTGCCTTTACCGACAAACCACATTTCTTTGTAATTTACTTCGTGTTTAATATGCTTGACCTGAATGAAAATGTTTTCATCATCCAAAAATTTTATGGTAAAATTTTCCCATTTTGTTCCTGCTGGTAATTTATATGGAAACCTATTAGTATTTTCTTTTTTAGCTTGGGCGATGGCTTTTAGCCCTTCTGGCAAGCCACCAATTTCCATTTGGCCTTTAATAATTTCAATTTTATGTATTATTTCTTGGTCAGATTTACTACTCTCACTACCAGCTCTCTCTTGGTAAGTTTTTGCAAATTTGTCGTAAATTAGTTGAACTTTTCTGTAGGTCTCCGCAAAAAAATTGTGCTGAATGTCCTTAATCTCGTAATTCTCTGTTCCCTTGTGCCAATCAAAACAGCCATCCTTTTTGAAACCATCCAGTATGCCGTTAATTTCGGAAATCTTAAGTCCCGTAGTGGTAAGACGAGAAATGGGAACGAGTAATTTCGGTGGTTTATTGCTGTTTTCATAAATTCTCCATATCTCCTTCAAGACAAACAACTTATCGAACCACGCTTTTCGGGAAGTTGTATCAGTGAAATCCAAATTATTCACGGAGTTTCCGCTAACATGCGTTTCATCTTTGACCCGCTTTTTATAAACATCCATGAGCTTCTCATAAAATTTGGTAAATTTTATCCTATCAACCGGCACACTGACCTCGCTCTCCCACCGGTGGACATAATTATCTACAATATCAAACTCTCCTATATAGTGGTTATCTTTGAAATAACCAAGAGCTTTCCATCGGAACTCACAATACCTATCTCTCATATTGATTCCATCACCAGGCATAAGAGAAGAAAATCTGACAATCGAGGGTAGCAGAGGGATGATGACTTCACTTCCCGATGTCATTTGCAGTTCGTTCATTATGTCCGAAGCAACATCAACAACTGCCAAAAAATTATCGCCCACCAGCATTTCCAAACTGCCGAAATGTCTAATATGGGCGTTGTTTAATGCTTGACGAAATTCATCAAGATTGAGGATTTTTACGCTGTAATTAAAACCTGTTTGATAATCCGGCTTTTTTAATATCTCAATCAGTCTATAATCCTTTGCCAACTTCTCGAAAATCTGGTCGTTGTCTTCCCTGGAAACAGATTTTTCCAATTCTCTGGTGTCAACCAAAACTGGACGGTCGCTCGGAGCTATCGCAAGCATTTCGTCTATAGTCTTGAGGATTATCCAAATTTTGCCCTCTGGTGTCATCGTAATTTTTATAGTAATTCTTGCTTGTAAAAGTTTTATACTATATACTGATGTTATCAAATGTGAGGTAAAAAATCAATGCCGAAAAAGCATAATTCAAACAAAATTCCAGAGCTACTCACCCTTAAAGAAGCGTGTGATATTTTGAAATGTCATCCGAATACCTTGCGGCAATGGGACAAAAAAGGAATTTTGCCAGCTATCCGAATTGGGATTAAAAGAGTAATGCGGTATAGAAAACAGGATATAATGAAGCTATTAAAGCAGAAAAAATGAACTAAACTACAACTAATTTGTATTTGCCTAAACCCTGTAGAGATACAGGGCATGGCAGAAAGTCCACTCTCATGCAGAGACGGTCATCCGTCTTGTCTAAGCCATGAGAGTGGCCGCTACCCGAAAGGGTGGTGGGGCAAGCGGGTGGCCTTTTTTGTGCCCGAAAAAAATTATAATTACAATAATGCCCAAAAATTATAAAAAAGTTCAACTTACATCTTCTAATCTTGGTGAGAAAAAGATAGAGAAATTGCGTCATGTCCTGCCCGAAGCATTCAGCGAAAACAAAATTGACTGGGACAAGCTCAAAGCCGCCTTGGACGGCCAGATTGACGGCAGGACGGAGAAGTTCAGCTTTGCCTGGGCGGGTAAAGGCAACGCCATCAAAAACGTGCTTGTGCCCAGTAAAGCCACGCTCCGACCCGCCAATGATGAAAGCGTGGATTTTGATAAAAGCAAAAATCTGTTCATTGAAGGCGACAACCTGGAAGTCCTAAAACTCTTACAGAAAGCCTATTTTGAGCAGATAAAAATGATATACATTGACCCCCCGTATAACACAGGTGGTGATTTTGTCTACCACGATGATTTCAAAGCCCCGATTAAGGGTTATCTGGAACAGACGGGACAGGCCGATGCCGAGGGTAATAAACTCCAGACCAATACCGAAACGAGTGGCAGATACCATAGCGACTGGCTGACGATGATGTATCCTCGCCTTAAACTGGCGTGGAGTCTATTAAAACCCGATGGAGTAATCTTTATCAGCATAGACGATAACGAAGTCCATCACTTGCAGATGATGTTGAATGAAATTTTTGGGGAAGAAAATGTAGAAACAATGGTTTGGCATAAGGTTGGTGATGATTCTGGAAGAATGAAAGTTACGTATAGATTTAGGTTGGAACACGAATACATACTCGTTGCCTACAAGAACAAAAATCAAGTTTTTTTCAAAAAATATAAAGAGGACAGAAATTATAAAAACATTTATACCAATCCCGATAGCGACCGGCGTGGTGAGTATAAACAAGGGATAATTTCTAATACGGAAGAAAAGTCTAATAAAAAAAGTGAGAGATATTACACAGTTATTACACCGTCTGGTAAGGAAATCACAAGACAATGGCGTGTTATTAAAGAAGAATTTGATAAGTTAAGAGCAGACAACCGAATTTACTTTGGTAAAAAAGGCGATTCTGTCCCGTCCCTTAAGGTGTTTATTAACGAACAAAAAGACGCAACGCCCATATCTATATTACAGGGACTGGGAACTGCAAAGACTGCGGGTATGGCACTGCTTAACATTTTTGATGGTAAAAGAGTTTTTGATTACCCAAAGCCAGTTGAACTTATTAAAAGGTTAATACAAATTTCCACGAAAGGGAGCGATTTAATTCTTGACTTTTTTGCTGGTTCTGGAGTTACCGCCCAGGCAATCCTTGAATTAAATCAAGAAGATAAAAACCATCGTAAATTTATTCTTGTTCAATTGCCAGAGCAGACCGAAATTAAAAGTGAAGCATATAGGGCTGGATATAAAACCATTGCCGATATTGCCAAAGAACGCATCCGCCGAGTTATTAAAGGTTATGGCAACAAACCGACACCAATCAATGACGGCTTTAAGGTTTTTAAGCTGGGGCAGTCCAATTACGTGGAAAATCAGTTTGAGTATGACCCAGAAAAATCCGATGAAGAAAACCAAGCCGCCTTTGCCAAATACCTGGAAAAAGCGAAACAGTCATCGCTATTCCCCAAAGTCAAAGACCTGGATGTGGTGTATGAAAATATCGTCAAAGATGGTTTGTCTTTGAACTCTGTCATTACACAAAATAAATTAGGAAAGAACAGCATCTGCCAAGTTAAAGATGGCGACAGAGAGCTTTTAATCTCGCTGGATGCCAAGCTGGACAAGGACACGATAAAACTGCTGACGGACAAAGAATATAAGGGCAAGACCTTTGTTTGTCTGGACAACGCTTTGGATGACACTGCTAAAGCGAATTTAGGTTTGCACGTGGAATTGAAGACGATATAGCTGATGAAATTCCAATTTGACCCCAACCAAACATTTCAAATAGACGCCATCAAATCCATCGTTGATGTTTTTGAAGGGCAGGAGAAAAATACATCCGCCCGCAATTTGGCTGGCGACTTGTTTGGTATTTACCCGAATTTTCTAAGCCTATCGGTAAAAGAAGTTTTGGCGAACGTAAAAAAAATCCAAGAGAAGAATGCAATTAAAAACGGCGGGATAATGCAGGACTTGGATTTTTCTATTGAAATGGAAACAGGGACAGGTAAGACTTACGTTTACCTCCGCACGATATTTGAGCTTAACAAAAAATACGGCTGGAAAAAATTTATCGTGATTGTCCCGTCCGTCGCTATCCGCGAGGGCGTGATTAAGACCTTGCAGATTACCCAGGAACATTTTAAGGGACTTTATGATAGCGTGCCGTATCGTTTTTACGAATACCAGTCCAAGAACATCTCCCAGGTGCGGCATTTTGCCGCAAGTGGCAACATTGAAATAATGGTGATGACTATCCAATCTTTTAATGCGGACGCAAGGGTATTGTATACAGAAAGAGACCAGATGCAGGGCGAACAGCCAATTACTTTTTTGCAGAAGGCCAACCCGATACTGATTCTCGATGAGCCACAGAATATGGAAGGCGACGCCACGCAGGAACGGTTAAAGCGGTTTAATTCTTTGTTCCGTTTGCGGTATTCTGCCACCCACAAAACCTTACATAACCTGATGTATCAGCTTGCTCCTCACCACGCCTATAAGATGGGTTTGGTAAAAAAGATTGAAGTGTTTTCCGTGTTGGATAGCGACGATGCTCCCAGTGTTTACGTAAATTTGATTGATGTAACCTCTCTCCGCAATACTTTAAAGGCCAAACTGGGGGTTACTGCGATTGATGCGACAGGCAAAGTCGCCAAGAAGAAAATTACAGTTAAACAAGGCGATGACTTAAAAGAAAAGGCCAACAATCCTGCTTACAAAGGTTTTGTAGTGGAAGCTCTAACTGCCAATGCTCCTGACTTTGGCTCTGTTGGCTCAATCCGTTTTACAAATAACATTACAGTTAAGATTGGCGATAGCATAGGCGGCAACAAGGAAGAGATAATGAAGCGGCAGATTGCCGAAACCGTGCGACTACATTTTGAAAAAAAGCAGAAAATGACTGAACTGGGTATTAAAGTATTGTCTCTGTTCTTCATTGACCGAGTGGACAGTTACGTGAAAAATGATGGCTTTATTCGAAAAACCTTTATTATGGAATTTAATCGTCAGAAAAAAGAATTTGGGTTTGATAGTTTAGATGTGGATACTGTGCACAAAGGCTATTTTGCGATGAGAAATAACGAGTATTTAGAACGAGAGGCGGCCATAGCTGAAAATCAGGAAGCCTACGAACTGATAATGAAAGAAAAGGAGCGTCTACTGTCCTTTGATGAGCCGACAGAATTTATTTTTTCCCACTCCGCACTAAAGGAAGGCTGGGACAATCCGAATGTATTTAATATCTGCACGCTAAATGCCACGGCTTCCGTTATGAAAAAACGACAAGAGATTGGCCGTGGTATGCGACTATGCGTCAACCAAGAAGGAATAAGGCAGTTTGTCAGACAAATCAATCTCTTGTCTGTTGTGGCAAATGAAAGCTATAGCGATTATGTCGGCCAGTTGCAAGCCGAGTTTATAGAAGATGGTATCTACAAAGCCCCACCCGCTCCCAGCAATGCCAGGGGCAGGATTCCCATAAAACTCAAAAAGAACTTTCAAAAGGATAATAATTTTAAGCAACTATGGAACAGAATATCTCGCAAGACCCGCTACTTTGTTACGGTGAACAGCCAAAAGCTCATTGATGGATGTGCTGAACATATTGCCAGACTTAACATTCCCAAGCCACAAATCAAGGTGGAGCGGGCAGGACTGGATATTACAATCGAAGGCATAGAAGCCCGTCGTTTAGGCAGTGATTCGCAAAAAATCACAGACAAGAAAAAACTGATTGATTGCATTAACTTTATCAAAGAAGAAACCAAGCTAACCCGTAACAGCGTAGTCGAAATTCTGGCTAAAGCAGGTAACTTTAACTCTTTAATCAACAATCCCGACAGGTTCAGTTTTGACGCCGCCCAAATTATAAAAACTGAACTGATAAAAAATTATATTGAACAAATAGCTTACGAGATAATTCCCGAAATCTACCATGCAGACGAGTTTAAGGATGACGATGGTTATCAAGATTCGGTGTGTAATGTTGACCGCTCTATTTACGATGCAATAGTCTACGACTCCAACGTGGAAAAAGACTTTGCCCTTAAACTTAATGGCGATGAGCGGATAAAGCTATTTATCAAATTGCCTAATTGGTTCAAGATAGAAACCCCGCTCGGCGGCTACAATCCCGATTGGGCGATTGTTACGGTGAAGCGTGATTTGCACGGTCAGGAAAGCGACGAGAAAATCTTTTTTGTCATTGAAACCAAAGGCGATGTTGACAATTTAAGACCTATTGAAGCAGGTAAAATCCATTCAGCCAAAAAGCACTTTGAAGTCATACACGTTAAATACAGCGAAGTAGAAAGTTACCAGCAGTTTACCGAACAACTAATTGTATGACTAAAAAAATAATATGGAAAATGAGTTTTCGGATGACGAAATAGACGAAGATATTGCCGAACTGATGGAAACTTACGATTTGGATGAGGACACGGCCGAACGGGTCAGGGATATTATGGACGAATACGGCGTTGACGAGGATGACGCCGTTGAACTTGAGGACGCTGGGTTGTAAATAACGCTATTCTAACAAAGGCTCCCAAATGGGAGTTTTTGATTTGTGGAAAACGGTAGCGACGTTAGGTGATTTTTGATAAAATGGTATCAACATTAAAAATTACAATTTATGACTAACGAAATTACGGCACCTCACAAAGACTTTGAGAGCATAAAAAAAATTGACGAGAATGGAGTTGAGTATTGGGAAGCTCGTGAATTGCTACCTATTTTAGGCTATGAAAAGTGGGAAAAAGCAGAGGAAGTTATTGCAAGAGCCGCTCGCGCCTGCCTAAATAGCGGCCAGAATGTGGATAACCATTTTCACCAAACGGGGAAAATGGTCAAAATTGGCTCAAATACAGTAAGAAAAGTAAGGGATTATAAGCTCGACCGCTATGCTTGCTATTTAGTCGCCCAGAACGGAGACTCCAATAAACCTGAAATAGCGATGGCTCAAACCTACTTTGCTATTCAGACCAGAAGGCAGGAGATTTTTGACCAACTGCCAGATGTTGCAAAGAGATTATTCATCAGGAACGAAGTGTCTGACCATAATAAAAAATTGTTCAAAACAGCCAAAGAAGCAGGGGTAAATAAATTCGGTTTGTTTAATGATGCTGGTTATCAAGGTCTATACGGCTCGTCATTGTCCGAGGTTGAACAAAAGAAAGGAATTAAAAAAGGAGAGTTATTGGATAGGGCTGGCTCAACAGAACTGGCCGCAAATCTATTTCGTATTACACAAACTGACGAAAAGATTAAGAAGGGCAATATCAAAGGCGAGACTGCGGCCACGAGTGCTCATTTTATGGTTGGAGGCAAAGTAAGGCAGACTATAAAAGATATTGGCGGAGAGACACCAGAAAACTTGCCAGCCGAAAGGCATATCAAAGAGGTAAAGAAAGAGTTGAGGCAACTTGAAAAAGTGGAAAGAAAAAAACTCAAAGGCCAGTCAGTGTGAAGGATGGCTCGATTGCCCTTGAGACAACCAAAAAAGCGCGATATGCGCTTTTTTCATACTAATGCCGCTTGTAGGCAGGGATTTTGATTTCAAAGGAAAAGGGTATCAATTTGGGGTTTGTTTCAATAACTTGATGTCGGTTTGTGTCCTTACCATACCGATTGATAGTGGCATGGTCAATACATTATAATAAAGCGCATGAAAGAAACAAGTATATTCCACGCTTACGATATAAGAGGAGTCTATCCTAAGGAGATTAGTATAGAGGACGCTTACCGCATTGGCTGGGCGTTTGCCAAGTTTCTTAAAACTAACCTGAAAATAAAACCGCCATCTGGTGGACCGCTAGAGGTTGTCCTTGGCATGGATATGCGCGGCTCTTCGCCGTTTTTGGCGCGTGAGCTGATCCGCAGTTTCAATGATCAGGGGATTGATGTGGCAGAGATCGGCAAGGTGCCAACCCCGGCTTTTTATCACGCAGTTGCGTTCAAAGATTTTCCAGCTGGCGTAATGGTCACTGCCTCGCACAATCCCAAAGAGTACAATGGCATGAAATTCTGCGGCCCCAAGGCATCGGCAATCGGCCTCGGGTCAGGGCTTGAGAAAATCCAAGAATATTTTGAATCTTCAGAAACGCCACAGCCGGTAAAGCCGCGCGGAAAAATGCGCTCGGTAGAGGGAATCAATTCGTCCTATGTCAATCAGGAGCTTTCTTATCTCAATCCGGCCAAAATTAAAAAAATCAAGATTGCCGCTGATCCTGCCAACACCATGGGGGCGCTTGAGCTGGAGGAGCTGTTCGCGCGCATAGATTGCGAGCCTATCAAGGTTAATTGGGAACTGAATGGCAACATGCCGGTCCATGAAGCTAACCCCATCAAACCAGAAACGCTCAGGCAGCTGCAGCAGATAATCTTGAACGAAAAAGCAGATTTTGGCATCGCTACTGACGGCGACGGCGACCGTATTGCTTTTCTCGATGAAAAAGCACAGATCATACCTTCAGCGATCGTGCTCGGATTGGTGGCGCAGGAGCTGCTCAAAAAGCGGCCAGGCGCGAAAATCGGCTATGATCTGCGCTCCAGCAAGATCACTCGCGAAATGATCGAGCGGGCCGGGGGCGAGCCAGTGGAAACCATGGTCGGACATTCGCTCATCAAAAAGCTGATGGTAGAAAAAGACGTGTTGTTTTCCGGCGAGCTGTCGAGCCACTATTATTTCCGGGAAAATTTTAACTATGAATCGCCGATTTTTGTGGCTGCTGTGCTTCTGCTCATCCGATCAGATCTCGACAAGCCGTTTTCAGAAATCTGGCAGCCGTTCAACAAATATTTTCATTCGGGCGAGTTGAATTTTCAGGTGGAAGACAAGGCAGGTATGATGGAAAAATTGGAAAAAAAATACGCTGACGGGAAAGCCAGCAAACTAGACGGATTAAAAGTTGAATACAAAGACTGGTGGTTTTCAGTCCGGCCCTCAAACACTGAGCCGTATCTTCGCCTTAATCTCGAAGCTGATACAGAAGCGATAATGAAGAACAAGGTAGAGAAAATTTCCAAAGAAATTTCCTCTCAATAAGGATTTTCTCCCCTTGAGAGGGGAGGGTAGGGAGAGGTAGATGGTCCGTATTATACCAGAAAATTATAAAAGGCTGACCAGATTGCTTTGAACCAATCAGACGCCTTGGGAAACAAAGCTATGGTATTATCTTCGCGGAAACCGTTTCAAAGGGTTAAAATTTAAACGACAGTATAAAATCGGCAATTTTATTGCTGATTTTTATCCAGCACCTTCCAGAATACCCCGCAGCTTGCTGCGGGGATGAATGGCTCAATATAGCCTTCCTGCGGGGTGCAATACCCCGACAGGAAGGTGCTGGATTTATTGCTCCGAAAAAAAATTGATTATTGAAATCGATGGCGGACAACACAACGCGGATCAGAATAAATCCGCGGATGCCACACGAACAGAATTTTTAGGAAATGAAGGATTTAAAGTATTGAGATTCTGGAATAGTGAGATAGATAATAATATTGAAGGCGTTTTGGAACAAATAAAAAGAGAGGTGTCTTGACTACCTCTTTGCCCTTTCAAGCCAACTACCTCTCTCCCCAAGAGTACTTGGGACTCTCTCCTCACAAGGAGAGAGTAATAGGTTGTTCATTACAGTACCAAGCCCATTTTGGTTTTGACCTCTGTCAGGGTCCTGGCGGCCACCGCCTGGGCTTTTTCTTTTCCTTCCGCCAGGATGCGCATGACTTGCTCTGGATTTTTTTCGAGTTCTTTGCGTCGCCGACGGTAATCAGCAAAATGATGGGCAATGAGCTTTGCCAGGTTCTTTTTGAGATCAGAATACTTGATGTTGCCTGAGGCAAACGCTTCCTTGAAGAAATTGAACTCTTCTGGCTCGCCGAAATTTTCAAGCAAAGTAAAAAGATTTTTCGTACCAGCACTCATCTGCTTGGTGCTGCCAGTGTCAGTAACAGCTTTGGAGATTTTTTTCTCGATCACCGCTGCCTCGTCGTTCATATTGATAACATGTCCTTCGCCCAGTGATTTGCTCATTTTTTTGCTTGGCTCAAGGAGGCTCATCACCCGGGGGGTTTTGGTCAGAAGCGGTTTGATTTGTTCAAAGGTAGAGCCAAAGCGGGCGTTGAATTTGCGCGCAATGTCATTGGCAAGCTCGAGGTGCTGCAGCTGATCCTCGCCAACCGGCACCCCAAACGGCTTGTACAGTAAAATATCCGCGGCCTGCAGGACCGGATAGGTGAAGAGTCCAGCGTTGATGTTTTCCTTTTGCCGGGCCGCCTTGTCTTTGTACTGGGTCATCCGTTCCAGAAACGAAACCGGAGTCAGCGTTGCAAAATACCAGGCCAGCTCCGCGTGCTGCGGTACCTGAGACTGGATGAAGATCGTTGATTTTTTTGGATCAATACCCGAGGCCAGCAGCTCGATGACAGTAGCCATGATCTGCTCCCGTTTTTCGGCTGGTTTATAATCAGCCGTGAGTGAATGCATGTCGACCACGGCAAAATAGGTTTCGTATTGGTCTTGCAGTTTTATCCAGTTGGCAACCGCGCCGAGGTAGTTGCCAATATGCAGTTTGCCGGTAGGCTGGATTCCCGAAAGTACGCGCTGGTTCATATGGATTGATTATACTGTAACAATTTACAAAACAAAAGGATCCGAACTAGTCGCCGGATCCTCTGCGCGGTATTACGCGATTTTCTTTCTTATGATCTTGGTTAAAACTTTCAGCCAAGACCATAGGTTGGGAATTTCTTTATCCTCGATTTTTTCCTCATCGAAATCCCAAACGATTCCTTCCCGCTTTGCCACCTCATCCGTGGTAACTATTCGTTTGACGTCAGATTGCGCAAATTCATGAGTTGCATCGTCAATGCGGATACCGAAAGTTCCTCTCGAATCGCTTTTTGCACAAAGCATCCCAATAACAACTTCGCCAGTCTTCAACCAGAACTGCACGCCCTTTATCCTACGATAATGGTTCAGCGCTTTACTCATTGATGGCGCAAGTGCGTGCCATTTGTCGATTGTTACCCATATGGTAACCGGATCGAGGATGAGACTGATACTCAGCACCGCCAAGGTGAAGGTGCAGAATACCCAGTAATGCAGCCACGACCATTGGGTAAGGCTTATGTAATTCCATACCGCTAGACTGATAAGAATCAAGAAAGTCAAAACTGCCCGTGCCATTGCTCCTCCTCCTTTTTGGTGAGGATTAATCATATAGAAAATTTCGGACAAGTCAAGGTTGGCAGTGTTAGTAGGAAACTTTGGCTTTATACTACGAATATTGAGGCCAGGTGCAACAAAAAAGAACCCCCAAGGTTCCCTTTTTTGTTGATTGGATATAGATTTCAATCACGACAGGCAGGACCACCCCAGTAGTAGATCGGAGCGCCGCTCACTACGGGGCAAGTTGGTCTAAACTTCTATTACCACAGGAAGTATCATCGGGCGTCTTTCGGTGCGTTGAAATAGAAATTCGCCCATCTGGTCTCTGATCTGGTTTCTGATGTAGGTGTAATTTGCTTCGTGCGGTTTATGGTTTTGCGTTTCCACGACTTTTCTAACCTCGTGTTTCATTTCGCGGATGAGGTCCTCAGCGCCTTTCATGTACACGAAGCCGCGCGAGATGATGTCAGGGGCGTTCACCAGCCGGCCGTCTCGGCGAGAAACCTGCATGATGATCACTACCATGCCGTCCTTGGCCATGACTTGGCGGTCCCTGAGGACCACTTCGCCAATATCACCAACACCGAGCCCGTCCACAAAGATCAATCCCGAGGCTAGCTTGGCGTCGATCTTTTTCGCGGTGTTTTTACCAATCTCCAGAATCGAACCGTTATCCATGAGGAAAATGTTTTCCCTCGGCACGCCAATTGATGCGGCTAAATCTCCGTGAGCAACCAAAAGGTAATGCTCGCCATGGATTGGCATGAAATATTTCGGTTTGATAAGCGAGATCATAAGCTTTAAATCTTCCTGGTTTCCGTGTCCCGAGGAGTGCACGTCCAGAATCTTCTGGTATAACACGTGCGCGCCTTGCCGCGTCAGGTCATTCATGACCGCTGCGACCGCGCGTTCGTTCCCTGGGATCGGTGAGCTCGACAGCACAACTGTGTCGCCCGCTTTGATGCGAATAAATTTGTGTTCTTGTCTCGCAATTCGGGCCAGAGCGGCCGCTTCCTCACCTTGGGATCCAGTGGTAAGAATTAAAACTTTGTTGTCAGGTAATTTTTTGGCGCTTTCCGCGGTGATCACGGTTTTTTTCGGAATACGCATGTAGCCAAGGCCATGCGCCACCTCCACGGTTTCGATCATGCTGCGTCCGGCAATGACCACCTTGCGGTCGGTTTTTACGGCCGCGTCGATCGCCTGCTGCAGGCGGGACACCAGGCTCGAAAAGGTCGCGAAGATCACCCGGCCTTGTGCGCTTTTGATAATATTGAGAATCGTGTGTCCGAGGTCCTTTTCCGAGAGAGTATAGCCGGGCTTGGTGGCATTGGTGGAATCAGACAGGAGCAGGTCCACGCCCTCCGCGCCAAAATGCGCGATTTTGCCAAACTCGGCCGGCTTTTCGTCCACCGGGGTGTGGTCGAATTTCCAGTCAGTGGTATAGACCATGTGATGCGCCGGGGTTTTTATGGAAAAGCCAACGCAGTCAGGAATGTTATGGTTGAGGCGGAACGGGCGGATCGTAAACGCACCCAGCTGCAGCACGTCATCCTTGCTGATGACATGGATGCGCGAGCGGCCCTTCAAATGATATTCCTCGAGGCGGCGTTCGATCATGGCCGCGGTAAGCGGCATGGTGTAGATTGGCGGATCGCCGAGCTTTGGCAAAATAAACGGCGTAGCGCCAATGTGGTCGAGGTGCCCGTGGGTGAACAAAACCCCACGGATCTTTTTCTTGTTGTCCTGCAGGTATTTGGTGTCAGGAATCACGTAATCGATTCCTGGCATGTTTTCGTCTGGGAAAGCAAACCCCATATCCACCACGATGATGTCATCGCCGTATTCGATCGCGGTAATATTTTTTCCAACCTCTTCCACGCCGCCCAGCGGTATAACCTTGAGCACGGCGTCGCCACTCGGTTTTTTTATTTCGATTCTATTTTCGACCGGCCGCGGATTCCCGTTTACTGGTGCCTGTGCTGGCATGGCTGGCCTTTGCGGTATCGGCCGGCGCACTGCCGGAGTTTCATACCGAGCTGTCCTGATCGGCACTCTTTTTCTTTGTATCATTTAATTTCTACTTTCGAGAATTTATAGCAAATTTTATTGCCGTTTTTTAAACGACAAAAGAAAAATTAGCTTAACTCTTTCCTTTATTTCGCTTCACCCGAATGAGCCGTAACGCTCAGGTCCAGAGTGAAAATTTATTATTGGTAAATATATTGTAGCAAATTTGAGGGAAACTGTCAAATCTATTGCTTGAAACTAAGGTTTTTGCCGCTTTCACGGTTCCGCCGATTTGGTGGGCACGAGAGGACTTGAACCTCCACGGGATTGCTCCCATACGCTCCTGAAGCGTACGCGTATGCCAGTTCCGCCACGTGCCCCCCAGGTCGGAAGAATAAATCAGATTGAGTTTTATTTTACTTCTTTATGCGTTTTGTTTCAATATACCATTCGTGAACGTCAGCGAACCGGTCAGCAGGGGTCACTACGGTAGTGAGATTTATGCCTTTTGTATTAGTGGTGACATTGTAAACATATTGACTGCGGGAAAGAAATATCGCTGGCACAACACCGACAAATATTTCCTGGAACTGTTTGTATTTGGCGGCGCGGGCCGCTGGATCGCCATTGCTTCGCCCCTCCACCAGCAGCTGGTCAACTTGCTGATTCGAGAAGGTTGTGAGGTTCAGGCCCGGGTCGCGGCGCTGGGAAGAATGCCAGAAGGGATACGGGTCGGGGTCGGCGCCCACATTTTCGGAAAACAGCAATAGCTCGTAGTTACGCGGTTTGATGTATTTTTCTTCCAAATCAATGGTGGTCTGGATGCTCAAAATAATCTTGACACCGATACTTTCCCACATTTGCTTTAGCATCTCAGCCGCGCGGATGTTTGGCGTAAAATCGTTGGTCACCAGGCTTAGGGTAATGTAGCGGCCCTGGTTGTCTTTGCGAAAGCCGGTTTCGTCCGCTATCCATCCTGCTTGGTCAAGCAGGACTTTCGCCGCTTCAACATCATAGATATTCATCGGCGCTCCCGGGATCTGTTCATGGTAACCAAGGTGTCCAGGCAGGATCGGGCCGTAGGCTTCGCTAGACTGCCCCGCGTAGACTTCGGAGATGATTTTTTTCTTGTCCACGGATTTAGCAAGGGCGGTGCGCACGCGCGCGTCCCCGAGCGGCGCTGGATTTTTCACATCATTGATGAATACGGCCTGATACTGCGGCAACTCAAGCTTGATTTGCTGCAGTTTTTTTTTGGCTTCGATAAACAGCCCGCGGTCAAACGGTTCATAACCCAAGCCCGAGATATCCCGGCTGTGGTAAGCGTCGATGATCTCGTCCGTGGTTTCGTAAAAACGGAAGGTCAGCGTATCTATATAAGGCTCGCCCAGATGGTATTTTTTGTTGCGCTCGAGCGACAGTGAGCGGATCTCGCCGGAGCTGCCGCGTTTGATTTCAGCCACCTGATATGGTCCGGACCCCACGGGTTCAAGGTTAAATTTGGAAAGCGCGAACGAAGCAGCCGGCACTCCTTCCCAAATATACCGCGGCATAATGCCGACCGTGAGGTTGGCGATAAATGTCGCGGATAGTTCTCGGGTGATAAATCTGACTGTGCGGTCGTCGATTTTTTCCACGCCGACGCGATTCCAGGAAAGCCGCAACGGACTTTGGTAATCCGCATTTTGGATGGTTCGGAATGTAAACACCACATCATCGGCAGTGACTTTTTGCTTATCCTTGCCGTGCCAAAAAACATTATCTCGCAGCCTGACAGTATACTCTCTGCCGTCAGCGGACACCACAGGCAGGCTCTCGGCCAAATCAGGGGCAATGTTCAGGTTCTTATCAAATTTTAACAAGCCGGAATAAACAATGCGCGCCAGATCCAGGTCAACATTGTTTGCCGGAGCGAGGAGCGGATTGATGCGCTGAGGCTGCCCAACTAAGCCTTCGACGTATTCACCGCCGATCTTGGGAGCGAGGTCCATGTGTTTTCTGGCGTAACTTTCGTAAGCGATAAAGCTGCCAGCAAGCACCGCAAACAAAAGCAGGAGTAGTTTTTTTTCTACCCTGGAAAAGCGATTCCAGTAATTTTTAAGACGAGATAACAAGGTTTAAAGCACCAATGGCGATAAACAGTATTACCAATATAACTGTCAGGATAAACAGCCCTCTTTCCAGGCCGCGTTTTGTTCGATAAATGTTGCCGCCGCCGAAGACTGAAGACAGGCCGCTGCCGCGATTTTGAATCAGTACCGAAATGATGATCAGAACGGAAACTGCGATTTGAGCGATGACAATAACTTGTTTCATAACTAATTTATGATACGGAAGAATCTGGATAAAGTCAACCCAGCACCCACTTCAGGGAATCTTCGAAAACTGGAAGTGGCGTGGAAGATTAAAAGTGGTGCCGGGTCAACACCGGCGCAGCTCTGAAGCTACAGGTTTTCTTTAATTTTTTTCGCCTGCGCCATGCCAACCTCTGCGGCAATGGCCTGAAGCGAAGCACCGCGAATAGCTGAAACACTGCCGAATTTTTTTATAAGCTTGCGGCGGGTCACCGGACCGATACCGGGTACATCCTCGAGCCTGGAGACGACTCCGGATTTTCTGTGGCGTGTGCGGTAAAAAGTAATAGCAAAGCGGTGCGCTTCGTCGCGGATGCGTTGCAGCAGAAATAAAACCGGGTTGTCGAGCGCCAGCAGGATCGGTTCTTTGGCGCGGGGCAGGAAGATTTCCTCGAGGCGTTTAGCCAGGCCGATGATGGGAAGCTGTAAATTGTAAGTCGTCAGTACCTCGGTCGCCACGTTCAATTGTCCCTTGCCGCCGTCGATGACGATGAGGTCTGGAGTGGGCCATTTTTCCTCCGCCGTAGAATTTATCCAGCACCTTCCAGAATACCCCGCAGCTTGCTGCGGGGATGAATGGCTCAATATAGCCTTCCTGCGGGGTGCAATACCCCGACAGGAAGGTGCTGGATTTATTCTGGCAAATCTCCGTGTGAGCATCTCCTTCATCATGGCAAAATCATCCGGCGTGTCTTTGATATTTATTTTAAATTTGCGGTACTGCGATCTGTCAGGCTGTCCGTTTGTGAACACAACCATGGAGCCAACCGGATTGGTTCCCTGGATGTTTGAGATATCAAAACCTTCGACGCGTTTGGGAAGCGCGGGCAGATTTAACAAAATCTGCAGCTCGGACAGAACATGAGGAAGATTTTTTTCAAAACTCGAGAGGGCCCGCTCATAAAACAGGGCAGCGTTTTCCGCGGCAAGCTTCACTAATCCTTTTTTGCGGCCGCGGGTTGGTACTCGCAGCCTCACGCCCGCCTGGTTTAGGGCAGCCCAGTTGTTTTCGATAATGATTTGGTTGGGAAGCGCTTCAGGCAAGTTGATTTCTTTCGGCAGATCTGACGCGTCTGTATAGTACTGCAGGATAAAACGCTGCATTATTTCCGCGGCAGCCGCGTTCTCATGCTCCAGGGTGAAATGCTCAGTATGAATCAGCTTGCCTTCTCTGACCATAAACAAGCTGACTACTGCTTCCTTTGCGGTCAGGTGAATGCCAAGGTAATCATTGTTTTCGCTTCTGGAGGAAACGATTTTTTGCCGCTGCCAGAGATGCTCGAGGTTGCGGATATTGTCGCGTAAAATTCCGGCTCTTTCAAACCGCTTGCCGCGGGCCGTTTCCCGCATCTCTGTCTTCAGCGATTTGAGGACCGCGCTCTGCCGGTGACGCAAAAATTCCTCGATCTGTTTAAAGGTTTGCCGATAATCAACCAGCGGTATGCGGCCAATGCAAACGCCGGTACAGCGCCCCAGATGATAGGCAAAGCACGGGCGGTCAGTGACCTTGTTGTTGCGGCACAAGCGAAACACGCTCTTGATCAGACGCAGGGTTTCCTTCACAGACAGTCCCGAAGTATAAGGACCGAAATATTTGTTTTTATTGCGGAAATTTTTTTCAATGCTGCGAACCGGATAGATTTGCGGAATCTGCGTGCTGTAATCAATCTTGATAAACTGATAATTTTTGTCGTCGCGCATTCGCACATTGAACCGCGGCTGGTACTGTTTAATGAGGTTGTTTTCCAAAATCAGGCTCTCGATCTCTGAGGAAACCACAGTGTAATCAAGATCGGCGATATTTTTTATCATGACTTGCAAGCGCGGTTCATGATCTCGCCCGTTCAGGAAGTAAGACTTAACCCGATTTTTTAGATTCTTGGCTTTGCCCACATACAATACTTCTCCCCGGTCATTTTTGAAAACGTAAATACCAGGGAGATTGGGCAGGTGCTTCAATTTTTGTGCTAGTTCTACCATAAATGTAATTATATGCTATTCTGAAAATATGAAAAAAGCTTTATTGATCGCGATTTTGCTACTGATGCCGTTTGGGGCATTTGCCCAGGAACAAGAAGAAGGGCAACCACTCATTGAAACCCCAGTTGTTGATTCTCTGCCGATTGAAAAATACGCGCTTGGGAAAGTGGTGGAAATATTGCAGGAAAGAAAAAGCGAGGCGGGCGGCTATACTCAGCTCGAGCAGGAAATTCGTGTTGAGATTTTGACTGGTGAAGAAAAAGGGCAAACCGTGTCCTTAGTGCACGGCGGCGCGTTTGTGATCTCTGATGACCAAAAGGTCAAAGTGGGCGAAAAAATCGTCCTCGGCAAAACCGAAGGGGCGCAGGGCGTAATCTATTTTGTCGCGGAAACTTTTCGCCTGCCGTGGATCGCCGCGATTTTTTTGCTGTTTGTGGGACTCGTCGTATTTTTTGCCAGAAAAAAAGGCTTTGGATCAATACTGGGGCTTACCGTAAGTATTGTGGTTTTGACTCTGTATGTAGTGCCGCGGATCCTCGAGGGAAGCGATCCGCTGGCCGCGAGCCTTGTGGGGGCTCTCATTACCGCGGTGATTTCTCTTTATTTTGCGCATGGTTTTTCCAAGCAAACCAGCATTGCCTTGGCAAGCACAGTCCTGACCTTGGCGCTCGCAACTGGCATCGCGATTTTGTTTGTCACTGTGTCCCGGCTATTTGGCCTCGGATCAGAAGAGGCGTATTATTTGCGAATGCTGCAGTATGATTCGATTGATCTGCGGGGACTACTCTTAGGTGGCATCATAATTGGCGCGCTGGGCGTGCTCGATGATATCACCTCGTCACAAACAGCAACGATATTTGAACTCTCCAAAGCCAATCCCGAGCTTTCTTTTCCCGAGCTCTATCATTCAGGTTTGCGGGTCGGTCGGGAGCACATCGCCTCGCTGGTTAATACGCTGGTTTTGGCTTACGCTGGCGCGTCTTTTCCACTCCTGCTGATTTTCACGGTCAACAAAAATATTCCGATATGGGCGACGCTCAACAGCGAACTGGTCGCCGAAGAGGTGATCCGGACTCTGGTAGGCAGCGTCACGCTCGTGCTGGCGGTGCCGATCGCGACCGCGATCGCCGCTTATTTTGCTTCCCACGGAGCAAAGCGGCCAGTTTAGACCCGCTATTGATTGACTCCACCTTACTTAAGTGCTAGAATGGCACTTAAGTTTATTTTTATAGATATTTGGCCCTTTGAACCCCAAGGGCCTGCTCCTCTTTGGTAGTTTTTCATTTACTAAACTACCCTCCATATGACAAAAAAATCAGAGAAGAAAATAGAGCAGGATTTTGGCCAGATAAAAATCCGCGGCGCCAAGGTGCATAACCTCAAAAATATTGATCTTGATTTGCCGCGCAATAAATTGATCGTGCTCACGGGCATATCAGGAAGCGGTAAATCTTCTCTGGCTTTTGATACGATTTACGCGGAAGGTCAAAGGCGCTACGTGGAGAGCTTGTCTGCTTACGCCCGCCAATTCCTCGGCCTGATGGACAAGCCAGATGTCGAACAAATCGAAGGTCTCAGCCCAGCGATTTCCATTGACCAGAAATCTGCATCGCACAACCCGCGTTCCACGGTGGGAACAGTGACTGAGATTTATGATTATTTACGTTTGCTGTTCGCGCGCATTGGCGTGCCTCATTGCCCTGTTTGCGGCAAAAAAATCGCCGGTCAAACCGTAACGAGCATGGTTGATCAAATCATGGAGCTGCCCGAAAACACAAAGCTTATGATTTTGGCCCCGTTTATCGCCGACCGCAAAGGAGAACATCGCCATGTGCTGGAGGAAATAAAAAAAGCCGGCTACGCGCGGGTTCGCGTGGATGGCATATTTATGGATTTGGACGAAGCTTTGAACCTGAGCTTGGATAAAAAGAAGAAACATTCAATCGATGTCGTCGTGGATCGCATTACCGTAGACAAAAGCGAACGCGCGCGGATCAGTGATTCCCTGGAAACCGCCCTCGATCTTGGCAACGAGACCGCTCTGGTATATCTGCCTGACGAGGACCGCGCGATTACTTTTTCCCAAAAATTTTCCTGTCCCGAGGGACACATGTCTCTGGCAGAGCTTCATCCGCGCAATTTTTCGTTCAACTCGCCGCATGGCGCTTGCCCGGATTGCACTGGCCTTGGCACTAAGCTTGAGGTCGATCCCGAACTGGTGATCCCAAATCCGCGCCTGTCGCTCGCGGAAGGCGCGATTCGGCCGTGGAGCAAAACCACTGCTCGGCTGTCTTGGTATGATCAGATACTTGAGCACATCGCCGGCGAGTTTGGCTTTTCGATTAACGTCCCAGTAAAAGTGCTCGACAAAAAATATCTCGAGATTGTTTTGCGCGGCTCCAAAGAGAAGGATTTCGAGGGGGTTATCCCGAACCTGGAGCGCCGCTACAAAGAAACTGACTCTGATTACATGCGCCAGGAGATAGAACAGTACATGCGGCTCAAGGTCTGTCCGACCTGCCAAGGCAAGCGGTTGCGCCCTGAGGTTTTGAGTGTGACAATCATGGATAAATCAATAATGGACGTAGCTTCGCTGACGGTTGATAATCTGCAGAAATTTTTTGAAGAATTTTCCGCGAAGCTTTCGGAAAAAGACAAAAAAATCGGCAAACAGATTATAAAGGAGATCACATCTCGTCTTAGATTTCTATCAAATGTGGGTTTGGAATATTTGACCCTAAACCGCAGCGCTGACACTCTGTCCGGCGGGGAGGCGCAGCGCATTAGGCTTGCCACGCAGATTGGTTCCGGCCTCACCGGTGTTTTGTATATATTAGATGAACCATCTATTGGCTTGCATCAACGCGACAACGATCGTTTGTTGTCCACGCTTATGGCCCTTCGCGATCTAGGTAATACGGTAATCGTGGTGGAGCACGACGAGGACACAATCATGGCGGCCAACTGGGTCGTGGACATTGGTCCTGGCGCCGGGAAACACGGCGGAGAAGTGGTAGCGTTTGGCACCCCGGAAGAAATCAAAAAAAACCCCGCTTCGCTGACTGGCCGTTATCTTTCTGGCCAGGAACAAATCGCGATTCCGGGCAAGCGCCGCCCTGGCAATGGCAAAAAGATTACCATTTACGGTGCCAAAGAGCATAATCTGCGCAATCTCGATGTGGACATCCCGCTGGGGAAATTTATTTGCATCACCGGAGTTTCGGGCAGCGGCAAATCAACCCTGCTAAATGATATTCTTGCCAAAGCTCTGTCCGCGTATTTTTACAATGCCAAGGAAATTCCCGGAGAACATAAAAAAATCCTTGGCCTGGATAACATCGATAAGGTTATAAATATTGACCAGTCGCCAATTGGTCGCACGCCGCGATCCAACCCGGCAACTTATACTGGCGTATTTACGTATATCCGTGATTTGTTCGCGGAGACCCCGGAAGCAAAAATGCGCGGCTATGCCCCGGGCCGGTTTTCCTTTAACGTAAAAGGCGGCCGCTGCGAGGCGTGTGCGGGTGACGGCGTGATTCAAATAGAAATGCATTTCCTTCCGGATGTTTATGTGGCCTGTGAAGAATGCAAAGGCAAGCGCTACAACAAAGAAGCGCTCGACATCCATTATAAAGGCAAAAATATTTTTGACTGTTTGGAAATGACCGTGGATGAAGCTCGGATATTTTTCCGTAACATCCCCATCATTTACCGCAAGCTGGATGTGCTGTCCCTCGTGGGACTCGGCTACATGCATCTCGGGCAGTCAGCCACGACTCTGTCCGGCGGGGAAGCGCAGCGCATTAAACTCGCTACTGAACTGGCGCGCACGCAGACCGGCAAAACTCTGTATATTTTAGATGAGCCAACCACCGGGCTGCATTTTGAGGATGTAAAACGGCTGCTCACTGTGCTTGGTAAGCTGGTTGACAAAGGGAATACAGTAATCGTTATCGAACATAATTTGCATGTCATCAAATATGCGGACTGGATCATTGACCTGGGTCCCGAGGGTGGCGACAAGGGCGGAGAAATCATTGCCGAAGGCACGCCAGAAGAAGTGGCGCGCGTAAAAAAATCTTACACTGGACAGTATCTGGCCAAATATTTGAAATAGCCAAATATATTTAGAGATAAGCCCAAAAAAGTTGTTACTGAGCCACCGGAATTCTGGTGGCTTTTGATATTTCCTGAGTATAGACTCGGACCTATAGTGAGATTCTAATCATTTAGCATTAATTAATCATTAACAAGAAAGGAACAATCCTATGAAATTTGTACGCAATCTTGCTGCTATTGGTGGCGGTGCGAGCATTATGCTCGCCAGCGCGGCTGTTGCCTTTGCTTCTCACGGCGGACCGCATACTGTCATGAGATATTTTGCGCCAACTGAAAAAATGGTGGGACAAGAGTACGTCGAGACCATCGAGATTACCAACACTTCGTCGCACGCGCTCGCCGTGGGCAATTTGCAGGTTGAATTGCCGGCACAAGTCCAATTGGTCAGCTCTAGTCCTTCTGGAACGGGGACTGGCGCCATGACTACCATTCCTGCGCCGAGCATTCCGGTTAACGGAAGGTTTTTCGCCAATGTAGTCGTGAAAGCGGTTCTTCCGGGCGAGTTTGTTATCTCAAGCGCGACGTATTTTGTGAACGGAGAACGATACGGCTTTATGTCAGCGCCGGAAAATATCAGCGCTACGGCGACGGGAGTCGGGGTGGGCGACGATGACGCGGGAGGAGTAGGCGATGACGAGGGCGCTGGTGTAACTGATTTACCGCGCACTGGTGCAGCCGCTGGTCCAACACTCTTTACGCTTGGTTTGCTGCTATTGTCCTGGGGAGCCGTGCGTTCGAAGATGGTTTCCTAGAGAACGAATTCAAAAATAACCCCGATGAGTAGAGTCGGGGTTATTTTTTGCCCGTCTGCCAACCGGCACGCTAAAATATATATCTATGAAAAGAATAATTTTGATCATCATTCTGGCTGCTGTCGTTTATGTGGCAATGAATTTTGATTTTTTTCGCAAAAATATCGAATATAAAATCAAAAAAGAAACCGGACAGAGTGTCGAGATTCCGAATCCGCGGGAAAAAATGCAGCCAAATCAGCTGCTGATTCCAGCGCTGTCGATTGAAACGCCGGTGTTGTATGCGGAAAGGGTGGACGAGGATCATTTTCAGGAGCTGCTCATTGAGGGTGTAGTGCATTATCCAGGAACCGCGAAAATCGGCGAGCCGGGGAACATGTATATCTTTGGTCACTCTTCAGACAATGTCTGGGCAAAAGGGAATTACAAAACAGTTTTTGCCCTCCTGCCAAAAATAAAAAAAGGCGACAAAATAATTGTCTCCGATCACTTAGGAAATAAATTTGTATACGAGGCGCGCGAAACCAAAGTGGTCGCCCCTGATGATTTGAGTGTTTTGGATCAAGGGCAAGGCGGGAAAAAATTGCTCACGCTGCAAACTTCTTACCCGGTCGGTACGGCACTGAAAAGATTTGTGGTTATCGCGGAATTAATCAAATGAAAATTTTACCAAGCTGCAGCACCTGGGCTGTATCGAGAAAATGTACATTGTCCGTTTCGAGGAGCATCCCAATATGGATCAGTGGATGGCACCGGGCAAACACTTTCCGTGGTTTGGTGTGCAAGGAGTTTATAATTCATCCCGTCAGAAGTATACAAATAACATCCCCCCGCACCGTTAGGTTTAGGATCCAAAGGAAGCTGAGCTACGTACGTTGGCGCCAGATTGGGAATCCAGCCACCCGGACCAGAAGTTCCACGGTTACCGTACTCTGAACAGTTCCCCCACCAACTACTACTACCATTACCCGTAAAGGGGTAAGCACTGTTTGCATCATAGTAAAGCTCGAGTGCTGTAACCAGTGATCGAATATCACCCCTTCGCTTTGTATCCCGCGCCTTGGCTCTTGCAGAGTTTAGGCTAATCAAAACCACGCTCGCGAGGAACCCGATTATGGCAATTACTACCAAAAGTTCAATTAAAGTAAAGCCAAACACCCTTTGATATTTAGCCGGCGAGATATTTGTCATAAATAAGGGCAGGTTTTGGGTTGGCGAGAAAGTTAGCTTGTAAATAGTTGTAAATATAAAACACCACCATGATGATGAGTAAACCGCCGATAACGATTTCCGATAGCGAATAGGTGATCACGATTTTTCCTTTATGTTCAGTTTTTTTATGATGAGTTCTTTTGATGAATTTGAGCATTTATTTTATCCAGCACCTTCCAGAATACCCCGCAGCTTGCTGCGGGGTGCAATACCCCGACAGGAAGGTGCTGGATTTATTTAGTTTAGTACCTACGCAAATACTACCAAATCAATGAATTTCATGCAATAATATGTTGTCCGCTAACCAGGACACCCTATGGCACATGAATTTACTGACCCTCCTTCGCTAAAGCTGTGGACGGCGAGTGTGTATAATTTTAGCGGTTGCTACAAGAACCACATCCTTCCGTAGCCTTGGCACAGGAGGATTTAGCACTTGACAATGTCGAGTGCTAATTTTATTATGCTTAAGCAAATATGGCAGAAATTACACCAAGGCCCAGCCTTCGCTAAAGCTTCGGTGGGCAAGCAAGCTAAGTTATTTTATATTATGAATCAACAGAACCAAATTACTAATCGTCAAGCAAAGATACTAGCGGCAATCATCAAAGAATACTCAACGACTGGACTCCCGGTCGGTTCAGGTGAATTGTCGGAAAAATACGGTTTCAGCGTGAGCGCGGCTACGATTCGCAACGAAATGCAAGCTCTTGAGAAAGCCGGATACATTTTCCAGCCGCATACCTCCGCAGGACGAGTACCCACAGACGCAGGGTTTCGGTTCTTTGTAAACAAGCTCATGAAGCATTTGGAGCTTACTCAAATTGAGCAACAGCGGCTGCAGCAGGAGCTGAAGACCTTGCAGAAGCAATACATTGAACTCGGCAAAAGTCTTACCAAGCTTTTGGCCAAACAAGCGCAAGGCGCCGCGTTTGCCCTTCTGCCAGGAAATGCCAGTGTGACTGGCCTTTCCAATGTCATTGATAGTAGTGTCAGTACCGAAGAAGTCCGGGAGATAGCAAAGTTTCTCGAAGATGTTTCCGAATACGGCGGCCAGCTAGTTAAAACTGACGAGGTCAAAGCATACATCGGGAGTGAAGCGCCGGTGCCCTTGGCAAAGGATTTCAGCCTGGTAGTGACAAAGGTCAATTTGCCGCACGGCGAAAAAGGCGTGATTGGCATCATTGGACCGAAGCGCATGAAATACGCCAGAAATATCAGTTTACTTGAGTATGTGAAAAAACTGCTTGCAACAGGACTCAGTGCAATTATTATCGTTTCAATTCCCCAATTAACCCAATTTCCCTCATGAGCAATGACGAATTAGAAGAATACAAGCAGAAGACCGAGCAGTATCTCAATAACTGGAAGCGCACCGCGGCAGATTTTGAAAACTACAAGAAGCGCCAGGAAAAAGAGAACCGCGAGCTGATCCAGTTTGCGCAGGAGGTAACAGTGGTAAAGATTCTCCCAACGCTCGAGAGTCTCGAGCAAGCGCTCAAAACCTCGCCGCCTGACGAACGATTCCAAAACTGGTCACAAGGCGTTCTGAAAATCGTGCAGCAGCTGGAAAAAACTTTGCTCGAGATGGGGGTAGAAAAAATCAAAACCGCGGGTGAAAAATTTAACTACGAGCTTCATGAAGCAGTGGAAATGGTAGACGGGACGGATCAAGAGTCAGGAACCATTACCGAAGAAATCCAGTCAGGCTATAAGCTTAATAACAAGGTTATAAGACCAGCGAAAGTGAAAGTTAAGAAATGATTAATCAAAAAGGACAATAACAATGCCAAAAATTATCGGAATAGATTTAGGAACTTCAAATAGCGCCGCTTCAGTGCTGGAGGGCGGCAAACCGGTAATGATTCCTTCCGCGGAAGGAACAACGGTCGGGGGCGGTAAGGCTTTTCCCTCTTATGTGGCGATGACTAAGGACAGCGAGCTGCTTGTCGGTGAACCGGCCAGGCGCCAGGCTGTTACCAACCCGGAAGGAACTGTTTACGCGGTCAAACGCAAAATGGGGACCAAGGAAAAAGTGAAAATGCTTGATAAAGAATACACGCCGGAACAAATTTCCGCGTTTATTCTCCAGAAAATCAAAAAAGACGCGGAAAGTTATCTGGGCGGGACTGTTACCAAAGCTGTCGTAACCGTGCCGGCGTATTTTGACGATTCGCAGCGCCAGGCCACCAAGAACGCGGGAGAAATCGCTGGCCTCGAGATCGTCCGCATTATCAACGAGCCAACTGCGGCGGCCTTGGCCTATGGCCTTGATAAAGCTGATCACGAACAGAAGATTTTAGTTTTCGATTTGGGCGGCGGTACTCTCGACGTCACGATCATGGATTTCGGGCAAGGCGTGTTTGAGGTTGTGTCCACATCCGGTGACACCAAGCTTGGTGGCACAGATATGGACAATCAGATTATGGATTACGTGGCCGAGGAATTTAAAAACCAATCAGGCATCGATATTAGAAATGACAAAATGGCTTACAACCGCCTCAAGGAATCTGCGGAAAAAGCCAAGATTGAGCTCTCCACGACTCTTGAAACCGAGATTAATCTGCCGTTTATTACGGCGGATGCCTCTGGCCCCAAGCATTTAAGCTTAAAGATCACCAGAGCGAAGCTGGAAGAGCTGGTTCGGACGATCGTTGAGCGGACACGAGTTTCTTTGGAGCAGTCACTCACCGACGCAAAACTTGCGCCAAAAGATATCGATAAGATCATCATGGTTGGCGGTCCGACTCGCATGCCGATCGTGCAAAAATTCGTCGAGGAATATATTGGCAAGCCAGTGGAACGCGGCGTTGATCCGATGGAGGCTGTGGCCAAAGGCGCGGCTGTGCAAGCCGGGGTGCTCGGCGGCGAAGTCAAAGATGTTTTGCTTTTGGATGTAACTCCGCTGACTTTAGGTATTGAAACTCTGGGCGGCGTATCCACGCCTTTGATCGAACGCAATACCACGATTCCGACCTCGAAATCTCAGGTCTTCTCCACCGCGGCGGATAACCAGACCTCGGTTGAGATCCATATTTTGCAAGGAGAGCGCCCTATGGCCGCGGATAATAAATCTCTCGGCCGGTTTATTCTCGACGGGTTGCCGCCATCTCCGCGTGGCGTGCCGCAGGTCGAGGTTATCTTTGACATTGACGCGAATGGTATTTTGAAAGTAACCGCCAAAGACAAGGCGACGAGCAAAGAGCAGCACATCACGATCAGCGGTTCGTCGAATCTTTCCAAAGATGAGATCGAGCGCATGCGAAAAGAAGCGGAAGCGCACGCGGAAGAAGACCGCAGGCGCAAAGAGCTGGTGGACGCGCGCAATCAGGCGGATCAGCTGGCGGCAGTGGCAGAGAAAACCCTCAAGGACGGGGGTGATAAAATCGAAGCAGGCCTGAAAACTTCTCTGGAAGCAAAAGTTGCTGAGCTGAAAAAAATCAAAGAAGGCAGCGACGCGGACGCGATCAAGAAACAAATGGAAGCCATCTCTCAGGAAATCCAAAAGGTGGGTGCGGCCATGTATTCACAGAAGCCCCCGGAAGGGCAAACTGAAGCCAAAACAGACGAACCCAAAGACGACAAAGACAAAGCCCAAGACGCAGAGTTTGAAGAAAAGAAATAATTATCCAGGATAATGTCAAAAAGAGACTACTATGAAATACTTGGAGTCTCAAAAGGCGCGTCCAAAGACGATATCCGCCGCGCTTACCGTAAATTAGCGCACGAATACCACCCTGATAAGCAGGGAGGCAAGGCAGATAAATTCCGTGAAGTAAACGAAGCGTATGAAGTGCTTTCTGACGAAAGCAAGCGCTCGCAGTATGACCGTTTTGGACAAACTTTTGAGCAATCCGCCCGTGGCGGACAAGGTCGGTCCGCTTCAGGCGGATTTAATGGTTTCTCTGGATTTTCCGATTTCGCGGATTTTGCTCGCGGTTTTGGCGACAATTTTTCGCGGGGTCCTTATTCCGGGGCAGAGTTTGATTTTGGCGATATTTTTTCTGATATCTTCGGCGGGCAGCGCAAGGCTCGGCGGCAGCAGGGCGTCGATCTTGAAATGCAGATTACGATTGATTTTTTGGATAGCGTATTTGGGACTGAGCGAGAAATCACCCTGGAAAAAAGAGACAGTTGTCAGGCCTGCAAAGGCGAGGGAGCTGCTCCCGGCAGCAAAGTCGTAACCTGCCCAAAATGCCATGGTCAAGGACAGATCATTACCCGCAGGCAAACTATTCTTGGCAATTTTCAGCAAGCTACGACCTGCGACCGCTGTCAGGGCACCGGCAAGGTTCCGGAAAAAGAGTGCCCGGAATGCGCGGGCATAGGCACGAAAAAGCAATCAAAAAAGATTAAGGTAATCACCCCCCCAGGCATAGATTCCGGGCAGCGTTTACGGCTCTCGGGCGAGGGAGAAATGGGCTACCGCGGCAGCCGGCCTGGTGATTTGTACATTGAGATCCGCGTCAAACCGCATCCGCATTTCAAACGCGAGGGTGTAAATATTCTGTCTGAAGTACCAATCAGTTTCTATCAAGCCGCGCTTGGGGGCGAGATAGAGGTAGAGACTGTTGATGGACCGGTCATGCTCAAGATTCCTTCTGGCATACAGTCAGGCAAGGTATTGCGCCTCAGCGGCAAAGGTGTGCCCCATCTGGAAACTAAAGGCCGGGGTGATCACCTCATCACGGTGAGGATTGTCACGCCGCAAAAATTAACTAAAAAAGAAAAAGAGCTTCTGAAGGCCCTATCGGATGAAAGCGGCGAATCGGTAAAGGTTAACAAAAGTTTTTGGGATAAAATAAAAGACTCGTTTTAGACTTGAAAAATTTAGTAATTTCTGTATAATGAGCAAACAATAGTTGCGACGCGGGAACGTAGCTCAGTCGGTAGAGCAACAGCCTTTTAAGCTGATGGTCGTGGGTTCGATTCCCACCGTTCCCACCAGAACACAACTCAAAGGTTTTTCTAAAGCTATTTGATGGGCGGCCTCCAAGGCCGCCCATTGAGTTTTTTTAGTGCTATACTATTTATCCATTCCCATTTTCAAGGAGGCTCTATGTGTGGAATTTTTGGGATTGCAAACCACGTTGAGGCAGTCCCCATGTCTTATCTTGGCCTCTATGCACTTCAACACAGGGGACAAGAAAGCTGCGGGATTTCGTCCTCTGACGGAACAGGGGTCTATACTCAGAAAGGGCGTGGATTCGTTAGAGATTTTTTCTCTGAATCGGTAATCGGAAAGCTTAAGGGTTATAGCGCCATTGGGCATGATCGGTATTCGACTGCCGGCGATAAAGAAGACGGGGCTGAAAAAAACGCCCAACCAATTGTTGTGAAATGCAAGTTTGGAACGATAAGCTTGGCACACAACGGCAATCTAAATAATTTTCAACCCATCCGTGCAGCATTGGAGCAGGCAGGAGCCACTTTTCAATGCACAAGCGACAGCGAAATAATCCTCAATCTGATCGCCCGGTCAGAAAAAGACAATATTATCGAAGCAATCAAAGATGTCCTTCCCAGAATCAAGGGAGCCTACTCACTCTTGATTTTGACGGAGAAATTGCTGATCGCGGTTCGCGATCCATTGGGAATCCGCCCCTTGGCGATCGGTCAGTTGAACGGTTCTTATGTATTTTCTTCGGAGACGTGCGCGTTTGATCTGATCAAGGCCGAGGAAGACGATGATCTGTATCTGCGCGACGTGGAACCCGGAGAAATCATATGGGTGGAGAATGGCGAGCTGCATTCCGAAAGATTTGCACGCAGTCCGTTTTTGGCCCAATGTAGTTTCGAGCACGTTTATTTCTCCCGTCCGGATAGCGATGTATTTTCCGGGCGCAACGTGGCCGACAGTCGCGACCTAATGGGCCGGCTCTTGGCCCGTGAGCATCCGATAGACGCAGATATAGTGGTTCCCGTTCAGGCTTCCGGGGCGCAGGCGGCACTGGGATTCGCAGAGGAGTCAGGTATCCGTTTCACGCTTGACCTCATCCGCAATCACTATGTCGCGCGCACTTTTATTGAGCCAAAAACAACGATCAGACACTTTGGCGTAAAGCTGAAGCATAATCCAATCAGGAAGCGAATACGCGGCAAGCGCGTGGTACTCGTGGATGATTCAATCATGCGCAGTACGACCATGCGCAAGCTCGTCCGTTTGATTCGAGCGGCTGGTGCTGTTGAGGTGCATGTGCGGATCAGTTGTCCACCCACTATCTCACCCTGTTTTTATGGGGTGGATACGCCAACGCATGAGGAACTGATAGCCGCCACCCACAGCCAAGAAGAGATTTGCAAGATCATAGAAGCAGATTCGTTGGGTTATCTCAGTCAGCGGTATCTTACGATGGCGTTGGGCCGCAGGCCGAAACAGTGGTGCTTCGCCTGCTGGGATAAAAACTATCCAGCAGGCACGCCACAAGAATTCCAAGTAGTTTGAAAATCCAAAGCGGCCGAGGTTTTATTCCTCTGCCGCTTCTTTTTTTTCTTCAGTTTTTTCCGTTGATCCATCCGCTGTCGGGAATTTCCAGGTAGCGTATTCGCAATCTGGGTAGCGGTTGCAGCCCCAGAATTTGCGGCCGCCCTTGCGAGCCTTCTTTTCTATGAGATCGCCTCGGTCGCACTGCGGACATTTAACGCCAGTTTTTTTCTCAATTTTTTCAATATGTTTGCACTCGGGATATTTATCACAGCCAATGAAAAAGCCAAAACGGCCTTTTTTCACAACGAGGTGGCCATGCTCGCAAACCGGGCAAGCCCCGCCGATTTGTTTATTCTCTTCTTTGATCTTTTTCTCTGCCGCCTCTTCTTCCGGCAGTTGTTTGGTGCCTTTGCATTCTGGGTAATCTACGCAAGCCATGAACTGCCCGAATCGCCCGAATTTTATCACCATGTGTTTGCCGCAAATCGGGCAGGGGACATTGGTCTGTTGCACCTGCTTTTTCACAGAGGTTTTCTTTTCCTCAAGATTTTCCTTGAAGGGCGCGTAAAATTCTTTGATGACCGGCTGCCATTTCAGTTTCCCCTCGGCAATTTCATCGAGATATTCTTCCATTTTCGCGGTAAATTCATAATCCACGATTTTCGGGAAATGCTCGACAAGGATGTCATTGACCAGCAGGCCGATGGTCGTGGGTTTGAATTTCTTTTCTTCTTTTTCCACGTAACCGCGCTCGAGGATGGTGGAAATGGTGGGGGCATAGGTAGAAGGACGGCCAATGCCATATGATTCGAGCGCTTTCACGAGCGACGCGTCGGTGAATCTCGGCGGCGGCTCAGTAAAATGTTGCTTGCCTGCCAGCTCATGCAGGGCGAGCCGCTGATTTTTGGAAAGCTCAGGGAGCTGGCCTTCTGGAAGCTCATCTGTTTCTTCATCTTCGTCGCGGTCTTCCATATAGGCCTTGATAAACCCGTCAAATTTCATAACCTGGCCTGATGCGCGGAACATATATTTTGCGCCAGTACTAATGTCGACGCTGGTTTGATCAAAAATTGCTTCCGGCATTTGGCTTGCCAGGGTGCGCTTCCAGATAAGGTCATAAAGTTTGGCGTGTTTCGCATCCAAATCTTCACCTTCGAGATTACCAGCCTCCACAGAAAGATCCGTCGGGCGGATGCCTTCATGGGCTTCCTGCGCCCCTTTGCTCTTGGTTTTATATCGGCGGGTGCTGCCCACATAATCTTTGCCGTACTTTTTTGAGATAACGGATTGTGCTTGCGTAAGCGCGGATTCGGCCAGGTTCACGGAATCTGTTCTCATGTAGGTAATGTAGCCAAGCTCATAGAGCTTTTGGGCGAGGGTCATGGTTTGTTTGGCAGACATCCCAAGCTTGCGGGCGGCTTCCTGCTGCAACGTCGAGGTAGTGAAAGGCGCGGCGGGTGAGCGTTTGACCTCTTTTTTGGTAATCTCTTCTACTGTATATGCAGCGCCCTTCAGGTCAGCGACGATTTTATCGCCCTGCTCTTTGGAAGGGATATCGAATTTTTTCAAAGCAGCGCCATCAATACTGTGCAGCTTCGCGCCAAAAATCTCGTGCTGTTTTCCGCCAGTTGGCGGATTCGGAGACAGCTTGGCTTCTATGGTCCAGTATTCCTGGGTTTTAAATTTCTCAATCTCGCGTTCGCGCTCCACGATCAAACGCATGGCCACTGATTGCACCCTGCCCGCGGAGAGGCCGTATTTAACCTTGGTCCACAGGAAAGGCGAGAGTTCATAGCCAACCAGGCGGTCGAGAACACGTCTGGCCTGCTGCGCGTCTACGAGGTGCAGATAAATGTGGCGAGGATTTTCAAGAGCCTTTTCAATGGCGGTTTTGGTGATCTCGTGGAACACTATTCTTTTGGCTTGTTTTTCATCCAGCTTCAGGGCGTGCACGAGGTGCCAGGCGATTGCCTCGCCTTCGCGGTCCTCATCAGTTGCGAGAATCACTTCGTCGGCTTTTTTCGCGAGGGCTTGGAGCTCCTTCACGTGTTTAGATTTGTCGCGAGGGATAAGGTACTCTGGTTCGAAATCTTTCTCGATATCAATGCCCATTTTGCTTTTCGGCAGGTCCCGGATATGACCAAAAGAGGATTCAATCTTGAATTCTTTCCCTAAAAATTTAGAAATGGTTTTTGCTTTCGTCGGCGACTCGACGATAACCAATTTAGACATGTGCTAAGTTTTAACAAACAAATTATATTCTGTCAAGAATTTATAGCAAAAAAATAATGTACCATATTTTAACCGATCGGTTAATTCATGGTACATGCAAATTAAAATTTTTAATTAATTCCTTGTCGCCAAAAAACCGATTTGCCTGCAATAAATCCAGCACCTTCCTGTCGGGGTATTGCACCCCGCAGGAAGGCTATATTGAGCCATTCATCCCCGCAGCAAGCTGCGGGGTATTCTGGAAGGTGCTGGATAAATGTACGCACGATGTTATTTTTAGATAGTCAGTTATTAAATTGAGTTCTGTTTCACACTCGTAAGGAAGCACAAATACGCTTCTTTGAAAATGAAAAAAACCAAGCTCTTTCAATTTCCGTCGAAAAGTTTGTCTCGTCCCACTGTTTTTTTTCGGGATATCAAAGGTTAATAACCGCCATTTACCATCCCACGGAGCCTTTTTAATCCCAGCTTTGTGAGCAGAACCTGTCCTTTTGGAGACCGCGCTGGAAAGGCGATAAATTTTTTGTTCTTGAGATAGTACAGTCTTCTCTGGATTTCTCGTCGGTTATACTTCTCCATGTACTTTTCTGGATCTAAAATCAGCTCCATTGTCGCATCCTTCATTGAGACGAGCTTTAGTATTATATCCTCTACATCCCAGCGATTTCTGCTTCGAAATGATCCTTGATATCCCATATATTTCTAATGTACCACAGTTTAACCGATCGCGTAAACTGTGGTACATTAGGGAAATAAAAAACACGGCGGTCTCAATGACGAGACCGCCGGTTAGAGTCATACTGGCTGACGCGATTCATTTCGGAGGCCAGCCAGGAACCAGGTCGCGGTAGCACTGCGCTGCGGATTTGCGGGACTTTAAACAGGCACTGAATTTTTCCGAAAATTCATCATTAGCGCGGCCGCCCAGATCTGCGATCTTTCCATGAATGATTGGCAGTAGAAAATAGTTAATTTCATCTACGATTTTTTCCGCTTGACTATTTTCCTTTGTTGCCGAGTCTATTATCTTGTATACGTCTTGAGCATCGAGCCAGGTACGAAAATTGCCCCATAGCGCTTGATATTTGTTCCAGTCGCTTTGGTTTTGTTCCAACGCTGTTGTCTGCATAATCACGGGGGTTTTTACTAACGTATCAAACAGACTTCTGGCTGCAGATTCGAGGGTGCTGCAAGTTCCGTAAAGCTCCGGCCTGCGGTTAGACAATTCGGAATACTCGAAGAACAGCTCCTCCATCCTTTTCACGTGCGGGGTAGATGGTACTATATTGAGAATCTGTTTGAGCTCGGCAGCGATTTGTTGCTGACGGGCAGTCCGGCTTTCTGCCAGAGATTTACATTGCTCTGCCTCTGTCATTTTGGATTTGAGTTTATCCGGCAGGCCATCTCTCCAGGTTTCAGTTTGGCTAATCGCCAGGCACGGCACTGCAAGCAAAATTACCACGGCGTAAGCCACCTTTTTCATAGCTCGCTCCTTTGGGATGTCAAAATTCAGAATTTAATATAACTCTTTGCCTTGATTTTGGAAAGGATACTGATTTTTTCTTTTTCTGTCGCAGGGCGCGGACAGCAGTAGTTGTCGATCACAACCGGGATTAATTCGGCAGACTTTAATTTGCTGGCTTGGAATTCCAGTTTGACTGCCAACCCCTCGCGAGTATCCTGCGACCACATTTGGTCAAACACGAAATTGCCCAAGGAGTAAAAAATGGGTTTGCCTTGGTAGATTTCTATTTCCTGGATCCAGTGCGGGTGATGGCCGATAACAATGTCTGCTCCCGCGTCGATGGCGGCGTGCGCAAAATCAATTTGCCCCTGATTTGGTTTACGAGTATATTCCGTACCGGCATGCATACTTGCGATGATGGCATCGGATTTGTTTTTTAGATCCGCAATATCTTCATTCATTTGAGATATGTCCATGGTTGCGATTTGCGGGTGCGTGCTCTTGCCGCCGTCATTATGGGCTGTGTAGCTGTAGGCAAGAAATCCGAATCTGATCCCGTTTCGCTCAATTACCGCACTTTTACTGGATTCGTTTACTTTCGAAGTGCCTACTGGGGCGATAGCGAGTGAATTTAAATGCTCGATTGTAAAATCAACATTGTCTGCTCCCTGGTCCATAGAATGATTGTTCGCGGTCGATAGCGCGTCAAAGCCTGCTTGCTTTATTCCCGCGGCGTGTTGTGTGAGACAGCGAAAGACTATTCCTTCACGGATCGGCACATTCGAATCCGACAAGGGGCATTCGAGGTTGCCAAACGTGATGTCAGCGCCCGAGAGAATATCAGCAACTTTTAGAAACGGCAGATTGGGATTGCCAGCCTCGTTGATTTTCGTACCAACATGGCGCGAAAACATAATGTCGCCAACAGCAACAAGAGTTGTGGTTGGCAAAAACTTAGTTTGGTTTCGTAATACTTCAGTTGGGGCGAGTACTGGACTACCCCAGGAAACTACCAGCACTGCCAGTATGATGATTATGAGAAAATTTTTTAGTTTACCGTGAAATGACATATTGGTTGGCGCCGAGGTTTCGAACTTTACCTTTCATCTCCATGATTGTCAATGTAGCCGCGACTGTGGCGGCCGGCAGACCCGTAGTTTTTACCACAATATCAACGTGCGTTGGTTCACGTTTGAGAAGCCCCAGGATCACGGCTTCTTCTTCGTTGTCAGGAGCGATTTCCTGCGTGATAAGCTCAGTTTGTATCGAATCCAGGTTTAAATCTTCGAGGATATCCGAAGCGCGGGTTACAGCCTTTGCTCCCATTTTCAGGAGATTGTTCGGGCCTTCTGAGCCAGGATTGAAAATCGAGCCGGGCACCGCAAAAATCTGGCGGTTCTGGTCAAGGGCGTGCTGCGCTGTGATGAGCGATCCGCTTTCTGCCGCTGCCTCGATGACAAGCGTGCCCAGAGACATTCCTGAGATGATTCGGTTGCGATTGGGAAAATGATGTTTGAGCGGCGGGGTCCCCAGTGGCAGCTCGGAAATGATCGCGCCGCCACTATCGAGAATTTGCTGCGCGACATGGCGGTTCAAGGCCGGATAAATGTTATCTACGCCGCAGGCCAGAACCGCGATAGTTCGTCCGCCGCATTCGACTGCTGTCCGGTGGGCCAGCGAATCAATACCCAAAGCAAGGCCTGAAACAATGGTGAGGTTCGCGCGGACCATGCCCGTAACCAACTCTGCAGTAGCCTGTTTTCCGTAGGTGCTGAATTTTCTTGTGCCCACAACCGCGATCGCCATTTCATCAGATGGCAACATACGGCCGAGCACATACAAAACCGCTGGAGCACTGGGAATTTCTTTGAGCAGTTTCGGATACAATTGATCTTTGATGGTCAGAAGCTCTACGTGCAGTTTTTCCAGCCTCGCAAATTCTGCGATTGGGTCAAAGTTTTGTCTGGTTTCCAGAATTTTTTCCACGACTGCTTGCTCGAGACCGCAGGCGGCAAGGTCAAAAGGAGAGGCTTGCCACGCGCTCTGCAAATTCGGGAAAAAATTGAGCAGTTTGGCAAATTTTACCGGTCCGATTTGAGGGATTGTGTTGAAAGCATTAAAATAAGGATGGTCCGTATTCATATTGAAATCGTTGACCCAGCACCACTTTTGATAAATTCAGCCAGTGTTTATCATTATTTAATAAAAGTGGTGTTGGGTTGACAAAATCACTAAAATTTGCTAATATTTGACGTTACAGTGTTCTTTATCCTACCTTCGAGTGGCGAATGCGAGTTTCATCCCTCCTAGAGCTCGTTAGTAACCTAAAGTTAAGGCAGAACCGGTTATCCGGTGCGGTCTTGCACTCGTTGGTAGGATTAAGAACATTTTTTATTTGCGGCGCAAAAATTCTTCTATCTTTTCTACCGCGGCAGGGATAACTTCGTTTTTTAGCTTGGTTTCTTCTTCTGCTGTAAAGCTTTGCAGCACGTAGGCATCAGTCGGGGGGACGCGATGCTCGCTGCGGTTTTCGATACCGACACGCACGCGCTCGAGATCGCTGCCCAGATGCTCGATAACAGATGCCACGCCATTGTGGCCAGCCGCGCCAGCATCTTTTGAGGCACGTACTGTGCCCAGCGGCAAATCGATTTCATCATGAACCATGATAATATTCTCCGGAGCGATTTTGAAAAAAGAGGCGAGCAGTTTTACCGACCGGCCGGAGTTATTCATAAATGTTTGTGGTTTAGCCAAAATCACGCGCATACCGTCCAAATCAAAAGCCGAGGTCTGCGCCTTGAAGCGCGACTCTTCGATAAAGGCCGCGAAAAATTTGCCAGCTAAATTCTCTACAACCTGAAAGCCGACATTGTGTCTGGTGTGTTTGTATTTATCTCCCGGGTTTCCCAGGCCGACTACCAATTTTACTTGCCCACCTAATTTTTTTGATTGAGATTGGTTCTTGTGCATGATTAAAGTTGAAAAAAATTTGGTGGGTAAATCATGGTCGTTTGATATCTGGAGTAACAACAATCACGAAATCCGCGCCGCCCTCAGTCAGATTCTTGAAAGGAAACGGGCTGGAGGCAGTCTTTATTTTCAAAACTTCCTGTAAATATGATAAGGTATGGGGTTTTTTGCCGCCAGTGTTGTCATATATTACGCTTTCGCGGTAAACCGCGTCTCCGCTAAAGTTGCCGGTTAGGGGTGTGATGTGCGGCATAGACAAAAGTTCGGCGGTGTACGCGGCCAACGGTTCGCCCTGGGCAGCGTTTTGAATCTCAATGCGCGGATTTTCTTCCGCGAGCCGTCCGTCCACAAACTGGTTCCTCCAGAATTCGCGGATCTGTTCAAAATTACCGAGGCCCGCGCAAGGAATCAGGAGAAACTGGCCATCCAGCTCAGAGATATAGTCGCAAAGCAGGGTGGATCCTAGCTGAAAGCTCAGAGAAAGAATATTTTCCTGTTTGATATCTTTTGTCAGATCATAGAGGCGCATGAGGCCGCGCGGTTCCAGATTGGTGCGCACATGCCCTGCGAAATCTTCCATAAGCTGATTTAGCAAATTGAGATTAGTGAGAACCTTGAGCTGAAAGACTTCATCTTTTAGCGCTTTTAAAAGCACTTGCTGCCTGCGCGCTCTGGCAAAATCTGATCCCTGGTTATTGTTGCCGTGCCTGGAACGCACATATTGCAGCGCTCTGCGGCCATCCATAGTTTGCTCTCCTGCGTGAAACACCAGCGGTTCGAGGTAACCGCCTCTGTCGTCAGGGAACAGTTCGTCAGTAAAACCTGTCTCTACATTAAGCTTGATGCCGCCGAGATGGTTGATGATATCCTCGAATCCCTGGAAATCGATCACCGCGTAATAAGGAATATCTGTACCGAGCAAATCCTCGGTTGCATCCACGGCGAGCATGGGGCCGTTGTTTTTACCAGCAGCTTCGCCATAGGCGTAAGCTGAGTTGATTTTTTTTACGCCAAAACCTGGCACGTTGGCCGCCAGATCTCGCGGAATGGAAAATAAACTGACCTGCGTGCTCTCATTTTTTTCTTTGGGAAGCTTGAGCGTGGCTAAAATCATAGTATCAGCAAGGGTGGCGCCGTCATGATTGCCGCCGCTAATGCCCATCAATAAAATTTTGATTTCCCCGCCATCCTCGCCCTGCAAAAGCTTGTCTGATGAGGTGAACAGCCTGGCGAAAGAAAATTTTTGTCCTTCAAAAATCTTTTGCGCGAAAATTACAAGCTTGCTGCCGATAAAAATCCCGCCAGCAAGGAGGACGAACATAAATATGATAGCGAATAATCGAAACTTTGAACGCCTTCGGCGGACAATGGGTTCCACATTTCCTTGCGGTCTTTGAGCTGCGTCAAGCATGGATTTTATTATAGCATCGAGCTTGCAAATCTGATATAGTTATCAGGCATAAATTTCGGACGGTTAGCTCAGCGGTAGAGCATCGCATTCACATTGCGGGGGCCACAGGTTCAAATCCTGTACCGTCCACCAAAAAACAGACGCTGTGGCAGCGTTTTTTTGTTAGAAAAAAATGAAAGTGTTTTTTCCGCATGAATAAGCGCTATTTGCCCCTTGAATTTATGCTTTTATGCTGATATAGTATAGGAACTAAATTTCGTAATGAAATAAATTTATGTCGGAAAACAAGAGCGATAACGACACCAATACAACCAATGCAGAAACGCAGCGTCCGGAAGAAGGATATGAACCGCTGCGTTATTTCTTTTTTGATTTTTTGAAAGTTTTTGTGATGGCGGTGGCCATCATCATTCCCGTACGCTGGTTTCTGTTCCAGCCGTTCGTGGTAACAGGCGATTCCATGCGGCCCACATTTCATGACGGCAATTATCTGATTATCGATGAGCTAACCTACCGGTTCCGCGAACCAGCCAGGGGCGAGGTCGTGGTCATGCGCTTCCCGAGGGACCCATCACAGTATTTCATCAAGCGCATTGTGGGTCTACCCGGCGAACATATTGTGATCAAAGAAGGTCGCGTCACCATCCATAACGGCGAGCATCCAGAAGGGTTAACGCTCGAGGAACCGTACCTGGCCAGCCAGAGCATAACTCACGGCAATATTGAACGCAAGCTCGCCAGCGATGAATTTTTCGTGCTGGGTGATAATCGGTTATCGTCTTCGGATTCCCGCGTTTGGGGTACGCTGCCAAAAAAAGATATTGTCGGCCGAGTTTATTTGCGGCTGTTTCCCGTGGATGATCTCGAGCTGTTTGTCCCTTCACCCAGCTACAATGATTAACATGCAGAAAAAGAAAAAAGCCTCGGAAACGCAGACATTGCCAATTACTGTCATCCCGCCCGAGCTGCAACAGCCCGATGTGTTTCTCGATAATTTACATCGTGTTGTCGGCAATTTCGGCTTTCACCAGGTGTTGCTGCCGGCGCTTGAAGAAAGAAAGATTTTTACAAAGCAGCGGGACTTGGAAAAAATTTACGGCGACAATCTGCTCGAGATCGCTGGCGCGCCCGGAGACTCGGTGCTTTCGCCTGTGCATACCTTTTCCGTGCTGAGGCGCTATTTGCAAAACGTAAAAACCCGCGGTCCGCATGTCAGCAAATGGTTTTCACTTTCGCCAATCATCAATATTGAAAACAACAAGCCTGTCACTGCGCATGAATTCGCGCTCTATATTCTTGGCGAAGATTCATCGCTCGCCGGCGCGCAGCTCGTCAACACAACGGCAGAAATACTCCGTGAGTTCGGCGTTTCCGAATTTATGATTGAACTCAATTCGCTCGGATGCGGGATTTGTCAGAAAAATTACCAGGAGCTTCTCGAGAGCCACGTAGTCAAGGTTGCCGGCCGGCTTTGCCGCGACTGCGAAGCTGATTTGCCATCAAATCCGACCGCGCTGTGGCGCTGCGATAACTCGAACTGCCAGGAGATCGTGGCAGGCGCGCCGCAGATTATTGATTCCCTCGATGTGCCATGCAAAACCAATCTCATGGGGGTGCTCGAGAATATTGATGACCTTGGCATTCCTTATACTCTCAATCCCACGCTTTCACTGCCTCTGCACCAAGAAAAAGTAGTGTTTCGCATTACTGCTCCTGACGCGCCAGAAAACGTGATCGGCCATGGCGGCAATTACAGCGCCTGGACCAAGGCTCTCGGATTTTCGGAACCGATTCCGGTTATGGGTTTTATCACCACTTTTGATAAACTCTGGGCGTCTGTGCCGGAAGAGCGTCGCCGGACCGGCCCCAAGATTGACGTGTTCATGGTTCCCTTAGGCCCTATCGCGGTCAGAAAAGCCATGGTTTTGCACCGCGACCTCCAGCACTCCGGCATCTCCAGCGCGGAAGGCATGCTCTCCAGTTCCTCAATCAAGAATCAGCTCAAAGAAGCCGTAGAAAAAAAATGCGAAATCGCCCTCATCATCGGACAAAAAGAAGCCATTGATGAAACCGTGATCCTCCGCGACATGCGTTCCGGCATGCAGGAACTCTTTGCCATGGATCGCATTATCGAAGAGGTCAAGAAGCGGCTGGGCAAATAATTATTGACAGACGATTTATTCATGATTAGGATAAAATTATGGCTGGTAAAATAGACAAATTATCGGACAATGATATTGACAAGATTGCTAACCTATTAGACGATCGGCTTGCTCTATTGGCAACTAAAGAGTTTGTTAGGGAGGAAATCGGTGGAGTCAGATCAGAAATGAAGACGCTCGAAAATAATTTAAAAACGTATATTGACGAAGGTATTGAAACGGTCATGGAAGGAATCGATAATCTTTCCAAACAACTTGCAGAAAAAGAAAGAGTAGATAAGATCGCAAAATGGGCTAAAGAAGTCGGCGAAAAGGTCGGAGTTAGAATAGACATCTAGACAAAACCGCCGAAATATGATACCCTGAATCGTCAATCCGGATTCGGGGTTTTTTGTGCCTAATCTTGAGGATTGCGTTAACAATCGAAATTAGGAGGTCTGTACATGAACGCTGCGAAAAATCGTGGTGTAGTAACGGATCGTGAACTCGTCGTGGCCAAAAAAGCCATTGATGTCGGATCACTGATTCTTTCTGGCAAGCGAAGCCCTGTCGATGAGTCAGCCTTGGAAGCACTCGATGTCGCATTACAGGCATTTTGGGATCGTCAGCCATTCACAGCGACGGGCGAGGTTTTGAAACCCGCAACTTTTGCGGAATTTCTGGCCGTGCCGAATCGCACGCCGGGAATGTTTAATCAGCTCGCCAGCGAAGTTTCCTGGTGGACGCTTCTGGATCAGATCGAACAGTCCTGTTTTCTCCAGCCGGAACGGCTCGAAATTGCCCGGTCTGTCCTCATCACGCTTTGGAAAGACGAGATCGCGCGAAAGCCGTATCAGCCGCCAAAGGATTGGCGATACCTGCCAGTAATGCAAGTGGCTGAGTGGTTCAAGAAAATTTTCGGTTCCTCTCTGGTTGCGGACGCTGTTGTCAAGCACGCTTCAAAAGGGAACTGGTCAGACGGCAGCGAGGGATTCCTGACTGCGCCAAAGCTGACCACTCTCGCGCGGCTGTTTGCCATCGAGGGTAATCCGCTAGAGGATACGACTGAGGGGCGCATTGCCTACGCCCGCATCGTGGAGTTGTTTGTGCCGAAGGTCGGTGAGGAATATGTAAAAGCTCATCGCGACAAGATCAGCTTTGCGAATTGGCGAGAAGGGGCATTAACTGCCGATCATATTGTGCTGACTCCAGCCGGGCGCAAGGCCTGGCAGGAGCTCGAAGCGCAGTATGCAGGTGATTTCGTGATCGCCCCGGCCATTAGCGGGAGAAGCTATGCGGGGTATTCTCAGCGACTCGCCCGTTTGTGGGTTGCGTTATCGGGCAATCAAATGCCTCAGGACTGCATTATGACTGGCAGTACATTGATGGTGCAGCCGCAGCGGCTTTGCGATGGTAGCCATCTGCGAATCGACAATCCAGGCAATGCTTACTCTCCGGATGCTGATGGCGAGTTCTGGGACTGCGTCAGCTGGGTCTTCCTTTCCGACGATCGCGGGCTCGTATTCGGCAGCGGCAATGCTGGCGATGCGAGTCGGGGCTTTGGCTCTGCCGTCGTCCTCCGCTCGTAGTGTTTGCAACTTGGGACTTGGAATTCTTTGAATCTTTTGATTTCTTGAATTCCTTGTCCCTTTTTCTTTTTTGTAAAAAATATTATACTTTTTTTGAAAGTAGGCTAATGTCCGAAAGCGTAATTCTTTCGGCGCCGAAATTCTCGTTTTTCTCAAACCAGAGTCTTTGGATCGCAAGATTCAGAGAGCGAGTTTTAAAAAGACAGACACTACTTGTTTTTCTTTAAGGCAGATTTAACTGCCGCAATTTTTGCTCTCATACGGCAGAGCACCATAAAAGACGAAGAAAGACAATCTTCCGGATGCTGATGGCAAGTTCTGGAACTGCGTCAACTGGAACTTCAATTCCGACGATCGCAAGCTCAAATTCGACAACGACAATGCTGACAATGCGAATCAGAACTTTGGCTCTGCCGTCGTCCTCCGCTCGTTGCGTCTGTCTTACCTCACGGCTTTTATCCAGCCGCCGATCTGGCGGCCGATATCTAGGATTATTTCCTGAGCCGTGAGGTATTTTTTGTCTTCGAGGATTTTGATATCATTGGCAAGTCGCAGGAGAATTTTTAGTAATCCCAATTTCCGGCTGGCCTTCTCTAGAATTGGCTGTTTCCAGTCACGCTTGGCAGTCTCTGCCTCGATTAAAAGTTCCAACATCTCGAGTAGCAGAACTTTTATTTTCTCTCCTAATGAATATTTGTCACTCTTCGGGAATTTTTTCGTATATTCATAGATTAGTTTGTAAAGATCGTAAGATTTTTGAATAACAGCGATTTGGCTATGGATGTAAGTCATGATTTATCCAGCACCTTCCAGAATACCCCGCAGCTTGCTGCGGGGATGAATGGCTCAATATAGCCTTCCTGCGGGGTGCAATACCCCGACAGGAAGGTGCTGGATTTATTTTCATTCATAAAGACAAAGATTATTTAGCAGACATGATTTCGCAAATAGACAAATTTTTGAGAGCCGAGCTGAAGCTTGGGCTCCATCCGCAAAAAATTATTTTAAGAAAATTATCGCAAGGCATTGATTTCCTCGGTTATGTTATTTTACCTTATCATCGGGTGCTAAGGACAAAAACCAAACGCCGAATGTTTCGCAAGGTGAATGAGAAAGTGCGCGATTGGGAGAGTGGCCAGACCAGCCGGAAATCGCTGGAGCAGGCTTTGCAGTCGTATTTCGGAATGCTGAAGCCTTGCCGGGCATGGAGGTCAAAACAAGAATTAAAATTAAAACGAATGCTGGATACCGGCTCGTAGGCCGGAATGTCAGCCATGTATTAAGTTGCGAATTTCCTCGGGAAGTGTTATAATTTTCAAGTAAATTTTAACGCATCTGATCGGGGGTGTTTAACTAAAAGTGGTAGAAGTAAAGCGGAAAGATGGGGAGTCGTTTGAAAGCTTGCTCCGTCGTTTCAATCGCAAAATCCAGCAAAGTGGAGTTTTGGTCCGTGCCCGCAAGATCCAGTTCTATGAGCCGCCCAAATCCCGCAACCTGGCCCGTGTCAGTGCCCGCCGCAGAGCTGAACTCTCGGCTGAACGTGAAACTCTTAAAAAACTTGGTAAGCCTGTAAGCTATAAATGGAAAAGCCGCTAAAAGAAACGATCGCGGCAGACCTTAAAGCCGCTTTGAAACAAAAGGATACGCGCAAAGTTTCTGTTCTGCGTATGATTAACGCTGAGATCAAAAATCTGGAAATCGAGATGCGTAAGGACGCTGTCGACGCGGACGTGCTCAAGGTTTTGAACTCGAGCGCGAAAAAGCACCAGGATTCGATCACCCAGTTTCAATCAGGTGGCCGCCTGGATCTCGTGGAGCAGGAACAAGCAGAGCTCAAAATCATTCAGGAATATTTACCAGAGCAGCTAGGCGATGCGGAACTTGATGCGCTTATCGAGGGCGCGATAAAAGAAACGGGCGCCAGCAGCGCCGCGGATTTTGGCAAAGCCATGAAAACCTTGATGCCAAAAATCCAGGGCCGCGCTAACGGACAAATAGTTTCCCAAAAGTTAAAAGAAAAATTAGGCTAAATGTCTTCAGAACAAATATTAGTGGGGCTTGATATCGGAACCACAACCATCAGGGTCGTGGTCGGTAAAAAAGAGAACCCCGGAACGCCCCCGAGCATAATCGGAGTGGGCGAAGCCAAAGCTTCTGGAATCAGAAAGGGCGTTATCGTTGACATTGAAGAAGCCGTGTCTTCTATTTCTAAAGCCTTGGAAAAAGCCGAACGCATGACGGGCATCCCGACCCAGCACGCGGTCGTGTCAGTGGGCGGCGCGCACGTGGTGTCGCTCGAGAGTCACGGCGTGATCGCCGTCGCCAGAGCGGACGGCGAGATCACCGAGAACGACGTGGTGCGGGTGATAGACGCGGCGCAGGCCATCCAGGTGCCAACCAACCGCGAGATTTTACACGTCATACCCAAAGATTTTACGGTTGATGGTCAGACAGGCATCAAAGACCCGGTCGGCATGACTGGCATCAGGCTCGAGGTGGACGCGCAAATCATCGAGGCTTCCATCCCTTTTATAAAAAATCTCACGAAATGCGTGATCCAGGCAGGCATTGATATTGATGATTTGGTTTTGGCGCCGCTGGCCTCCGCGCAGGCCGTGCTCACCAAGCGCCAGAAAGAACTAGGCGTCGTGCTCATTGAGCTGGGGGGCGGCACTACAGGACTCGTGGCATTTGAAGAATCAGAACTCCTGCATACAAATATTCTCGCGGTCGGTTCGGATCACATTACGAATGACATCGCGATTGGCCTGCGGACCTCTGTGGATGTTGCTGATACCGTCAAGCTCGAATACGGCCGGGCCATGCCGACTGCGGTTAAAAAGGACGAGGTTATCAATCTATCCAAAATCGACAAAAACGAAGAGGGACAAGTCTCAAGGCTTCATTTAACAGAGATCATCCAGGCACGCCTCGAGGAAATTTTTTCCATGGTCAACAAAGAGCTGAAAGCCGCCGGCCGAGACGGGCAGCTCCCGGCGGGCGCGGTATTGACTGGGGGCGGAGCAAAGCTGCAGGGGATAGTAGAATTGGCAAAAAAAGAACTCCGTCTGCCGGTACAGATCGGCTACCCCTTAAATATTTCCACAATCATTGACCGTGTTGATGATCCAGCCTATGCTACAGCCGTGGGCCTGGTGCTTTGGGCGGACGAATACCTTGCATCCGATAAAGCCGGCATGGGCAGGTTTGCCTCCAAGATTTTACAAAACGCTAGCATCGATAAAATTCGTAAATTTTTCAAGCAGTTCTTGCCTTAGGTAAACTTGCGAAAAAAGCCCTAGACTTGCGTCTAGGGTATGGTGTATTATGCCTTTACTAATCGACCCAAATGCCGAGATCTACTGAAGTAAAACCAAAAATCGAGACCATTGCCCGGATCAAAGTGATCGGGGTTGGCGGCTCGGGGCACAACGCGATCCACCGCATGATCACAGCGGGCCTCACCAATGTGGAATTTGTGGCAATCAACACGGATGCCCAGGCCCTACACCACTCGAAAGCAGACAAAAAGGTACAGATTGGCAAACAGGTCACGAGAGGCTTGGGTGCTGGCATGAATCCAGAGGTAGGGCGGGCAGCAGCAGAAGAAAGCAAGGAAGAAATCCTCGAGGTTCTCTCCGGCAGTGACATGGTGTTTGTAACATGCGGCCTGGGTGGTGGCACTGGAACGGGAGCCGCGCCAGTGGTGGCTGAGCTTGCGAAAGAAGAAGGCATCCTCACGGTCGCGGTTGTGACCAAGCCGTTTGCGTTTGAGGGCGCCAAGCGCCGTGAGCTCGCGGAAAAAGGCCTTGAGGAACTCAAAGATAATGTCGACACTATCATTGTCATCCCCAATGATCGCATTTTGCAGATTATTGATAAAAAGACTTCGCTTCTGGATGCATTTCGTACGGTAGATGATGTGCTCAGGCAAGGCGTGCAAGGCATCGCTGACCTTGTTACTACCCCTGGGCTTATCAACGTTGATTTTGCTGACGTGAAAAGCGTGATGTCAGATTCTGGCTCTGCGCTCATGGGCATTGGCCGCGGCTCTGGCGAGAACCGGGCGATTGAAGCTGCCAAACAAGCGATTGATTCGCCGCTTCTTGAGGTTTCTATTGATGGCGCCAGAGGAGTTTTGTTTAATATCACGGGTGGCAAGGACCTGGGTATGTACGAGGTTGATGAAGCAGCCAAGATTATCACCAAGAGCGTGGATAGTGATGCCAAGATTATTTTCGGAGCAGTGATTGACGAGGCTATGTCGGACGAGGTGCGCATTACTGTGATTGCTACGGGTTTTGATGAAATCGCGCGGTCGCGAAAAGCCATTCCGCAACAGCGCATGGCGCCGATTTCCGCGCCTTTAGGTTTTGGCGTAACTCAGGAGATCTCGGAAACCCCTGCCAAATCAACGTATTCGCCGAAAGCCGTGGATGAAGATGGCGAGGACGAAGAAAATGAAGAACTCGACATCCCCGCGTTTATACGGAAGAAGATGAAATAAATCCAGCACCTTCCTGTCGGGGTATTGCACCCCGCAGGAAGGCTATATTGAGCCATTCATCCCCGCAGCAAGCTGCGGGGTATTCTGGAAGGTGCTGGATAAAAAATGAAAAAGTTATTCAGCGTAAAATTTTTTGTTCCCCTTTCAATTTTAATCGTCGGGGGGAGCGTTTTTGGGACATATTATTTGATTTCCGAAAAAAATAGAAATTCGTCCATAAAAAAATTTACTGAATCTTTTAGAGATTCCAATACGATTGAGACTAGTCAAACCACCCTTGAGATCGTGCCTGGAATGGTACGGCTTTTTCCTAATCGAGCCAAAGAAATTGCAAATTTTTTAAGAGATCTACCAGATTTCGCCAGGGTAAGGGCGGTTGCAACAGATGGGAAAAAATTTCTTGTTGCGGCTGAAAGCTATTATCAGGCCGGTACGCACCCGATAATAGCGGAATACGAGAATGGCCAATGGCGTGATGTTACTGATCGGGGAATGGTTATTGGCTGATGGGTGGGAATAGTTTTAATGAACAATATGACAATTATGTCTTGCTGAAATATAAAGATGGGCGGTTTGATAACCTAACTTCATTTTTACCGAAAGATAAAAGGAACCTCAGCATTAATTCACTGAATTATGGTCCAAAGAAAGGCTGGCTAATCGGTTCTTGGCATAACGATGGTTCAGTAATACTCCGATACGATGAGAAGAGCATTTATAGTATCTTGGATTCCCAAAGTCAAACGCCCGGGCCAAACAAAAGGTTTCAAGTTCGCGCCATCGATAATGACGGCACTGATTATGTAATTGGCGGCACCCAATCTAGTGTGTCTTTATACATAAACAGCGGCGGATTTGATAATGCAGTATTGGATTCCTATGAATCGACAAAATTTGCCCTAGGGACAGACACAGGCGCAATAAATGCTGTCCGATACGATCCTAATTCAAAAAATTACTCTAAATGGCTTCTAGCAACTGCCAATGGTCCAATGCTTGAGTTTGACTTGAGCAATATAAAGCGCGCTGACAAACTGCCATATAGTAACTTTTATTCTGACTTTTATAATGTTATGGAATTCCAAGGTTCTGATTTGCTGTTAGCGACTACTGGAGATGAGAAGACTGGTCGTTTTATTAAGTTCAAAACGGTTTTTGGCAACTCTTTAAATCTTTTTGAGATGCATGAGCTAGTGCCATTTAAAAAAACTGGCGAGGTTGTTTCAAACAGGATCTCGGAAAGCCTAAAATGGTATGAAGCTATCGGAAAGATCAAGCTGGAGTCTAAAAGAGACGAACCTAAAAACACAAAAATAAATTTCTATGCCTCTCGTGACGGCGGACGTAGCTGGCTGGCTTTCGATGGCAATTCCGATTTCGTCGATGTGAGGTTCGGTGGCAAGGATGTATTATGGAGAGCTGAGCTTTCCAGTAAGACCGGTGAGCATAGCCCAACCTTGAGGCAAGTCATAGTTGATTATCAAGTAATTATTTCAGATTATATTCTGATTGCTTGTATGGCTGCAGTTGCCCTTCTTGAGGCACTCTTGTTGCTCATTATTTACAAGTTTTTTAACAAACCGCTTCGACCCGAGTTGCCAGGAACAACTTTGTAAATTCGCCTACCAGGATGGACAGGTAGCTCGACCATGATGGATCGAGCTTTTTCTTTTGTCTTGACAATTATTACCCGGTAATATATAATTATTACAGAGTAATAATTATATATTATTTATGGTCCAAAATGATCGCAAAAATACCGAAGTTTTAAGTGTTTCTTTACCGAAAGAACTAAAGCGCGATATATTAGAATTTTCAGAGGAGCTAGATATTCCCGTGAGTAAAGTGGCAAAAGACGCTTTGGAAAGCTATATTCTTCGGCGTCGTTGGGATGAAATTCAACGCGTTTTTGGTCCAGCGGCGAGGAAATTGGGCATCAAGACTGACGAGGATGTGGAGCGCTTTTTTGGTTAAATTCGGCCTGCGTGAAAATAGTTTTTGATACCAATATTTATATTGCCGCGGCATTGAACCGCGGCTTTATTCACAGGCTTGTCCAAGAGATTGTGACTGACCGTGAGATGCAAGTCTTTATTTCTAAGGACATTATCGTAGAATTACAAAATAAAATGGGAATTTTTTTAAACAAGGGGTTGATTCAGCCGTACAATGTCGTTTATGTTTTTGAAACCATCAGGGCTTCTACTCAAACAGTCGAACCAAAGGAGCAAATATCAGTACAAGAGGTTGCGTCTGATGATTTCAAGATTTTGGAGTGCGCTGTTGCCGCAGAGGCAGATCTGATCGTAACCATGGATCAGGTTCTGCTGCGCCTCAAGCGCTTTCGCAATATCGGCATTGTTCACCCAAAAACCTTTTCTTTCATGTTCCCGCAAAAATGAAGTCTAGAAAGCAATCTTATCTTGAAATTTTAAGGAAGACTCGAGGCGCTTGGGGAAAAGCTGGTAAAATTGACAAGCGGATAGAAAAACAAAGAAATACTATTGAGCTGAAAGCGGCAAAATACCGAAGAACTATCTAAAACGAAGAACTCGACATCCCGCGTTCATTCAAAAGAAGATGAAGTAGTTTAAATAAGAACAAAGCTCTGTCAGGTTTGATCTTGGCAGGGCTTTTTAGATCGTTCAGTCTAAAGTTCAGACGAACAGATCAGAGAGGTTTGCAGGCGGTTTTTTGAGAAGTTCCACCCCAGCAAGCGTTTCAAGTGTGGGCGGCTCGGCCTTCACCATAGCTTCCAATAACTCCCGGCACTCGTCCTGAATCGAGAAGGATATCCAGAACGGTTGATGTATCAATCGCTCTTGCCTGATTCATTGTGATCCTCCGTATGTGGGGAAAAGTTTCGCCTTTTTGAAAGCCCGATCAACGGACTTAAAAGACGAGAGTCGTATCCTGATCAACAGAACCGACTCGCAGATAGTGTAAGGCAAGTGGGGGGATTGCACAATAACGGCTCACACGCGTCTGAGCCGTTGAAAAAGCTACCTCTCTCCCTCTCGCGATTACACTCAAGGCACTCTCCCCTCGCAAGGGGAGAGGAAGAGTTTGCTTCGCTCTACTGTGGAAAAGTCGGAAAAAACGCGAAAAATCGCGGATTTGACAAAAACTATATATAGGGATAGGCTGGGTACATAGACCACTATATATAGTGGTTTTGCAAAAACCCTGATACAAAAACCAACCGATTGTAGTTTTTACGCTGGAATATAAGAACCTGGAGGCCTATCTCTTTTTTGTCCCTAAAAATAAGCCATGAATTGTCCTTTCTGCTCAAAAGAAGATACCAAAGTCATAGACAGCCGGGTTGCCTCGGACGGCCTTTCGATTAGGCGCAGGCGCGAGTGCGAATCCTGCTCCGGCAGGTTCTCCACCTATGAAGAGGTGGAAATTCTGGACCTGGTAGTGGCCAAACGGGACGGTCGGACCGAGCCATATGCCCGGGAAAAGCTGGAGGTTGGCCTTCACAAGGCTCTAGAGAAACGGCCGATCAGCCATGATGAATTTCGTCAGCTTGTTTCCGAGATTGAACAGGATATTCAGAAGAAAACCGAGAATAGCAAGATTGAATCCAAGGAGATCGGCAATATAGTGGTAAAAAAACTCAAGAAATTCGACCAGGTCGCTTACATTCGTTTTGCTTCAGTCTACAGACAATTTGAAGATATAGAGGAGTTTAAGAAAGAATTGCAGAAGTTATGAGGGTCCTACTTGTCATCCTGAGGTACTCCGAAGGATCTCTGGAGATTCTTCGGCGATTACGCCTCAGAATGACAGAAAGAGGTATGAGTTATCAATTATTAGTTATTAATTAAACAAAAATGTCGCCACAAGCTGCCACAAAAAGAAAAGAGCTAATGGTCGAGATACAGAACTGCGACTTTTTGTCGCCGGAATTGGCAAAAAAGGTAAATGATTCTTTTTCCGAGAATGCGCTGCGCATGATGAAGAAGCGTTACCTGGTGAAACGCGAGGACGGCACCCAGGAAACACCGGCAGAAATGATTCACCGCATCGCGCACGCGGTCGCCACAGCTGACAGAGCTTACGGCTTGGCTGCGGACAATGTCCGCCACTGGGAAAAGGAATTTTTTGAGATTGTGGCCAGAAAAGAGTTCACGCCGGCCGGCCGAACCATCACCAATGCCGGAGCACCATCGCCCGTTGTGGCCAACTGCATTGTGCTTCCGATCGAAGACAGCATGGAAGGCATCTTCAAGACCCTGAAAGATGCCGCGTTGCTGCAGAAAGCGGGCAGCGGCCTTGGCTTTTCTTTTGGCCGCCTGCGCCCAGCCGGGACCTATGTCAAACAGTCCCAGGGCATGGCTTCAGGCCCCGTATCATTCCTCCAGGTTTATAACCAAGCCTTTGGAGTGATAAAACAGCAAGGCCGGCACGGCGCGAATATGGCTATCCTTCCGGTTGATCACCCGGACATTCTAGATTTTGTGCACTGCAAGCGGGTGGAGGGCGATATCAGAAATTTCAATATTTCTGTGGGCATGACAGATGAATTCATGAAAGCTGTCACCGAAAAGCCCAATGAGCCGTGGCTGTGCAATTTCCAGGGTGAAAAAATGAAGCCGCGCCGCATCACCCGCGACCGCTTTGGCGTCGTGGTCAGTATCGAAGATCTCGACATGACCGCGCGCGAGCTGTACGCCGAGATTGTGCGCAATGCCTGGCACAATGGCGAGCCAGGGGTGATTTTCCTGGATGCGTTCAACCGCGGCAACACCATGCCGAAGACTCCGATCGAGGCCACTAATCCCTGCGGCGAGCAAGGCCTGCCTCCTTATGATGTTTGCAACCTCGGCTCCATCAACCTCGCGGCTTTTGTGAAGGACGGCAAACTGGATGTCGAACGCCTGAAGCATGTGTCCATGGTTTCCTCGAGATTTCTCGATAATGTTATTGACCTTTTTGATTACCCGGTGCGCGAGGTGCAGGAAATGTCCAGAAACACCCGCCGCCTTGGCCTTGGCGTCATGGGCTACGCGGACATGCTTTACCAAATGAATATTCGCTATGACAGCGACAAGGGTTTTGAGACCGGCGAGCTGGTGATGCGCACGATCCAGGAATCTTCCCACAACACCTCTGTGGCTTTGGCTGCCGAAAAAGGCGAATTTCCATATTGGAAAGATTCCACCTGGGCCGAGAAGGCTATCCGCCGCCGCAACACCATGGTTACCACTGTGGCGCCGACCGGCTCCATCTCCATGTTCTTTGACACCTCGTCTGGCATCGAGCCCAATTTTGCCCTCGCGTTCACCAAGCAGGACAAAGACGGGCACACTTATAAATATTTGAACCGCTATCTGGAAGCAGCTTTGGTCAAACACGGCATCTCGGAAGAAATAAAAGAAAAAATTGTTCAGGAGGGGTCGGTCGCTAACATTGCTGGCATACCCCAAGACGTCAAAGACACTTTTCGCGTGGCCATGGATATTTCCGCGGTGGATCACATCCGTGCTCAGGGCGCGTTCCAGAAATACGTGGAGAACTCGATTTCCAAAACCATCAATTTCCCGAACGAAGCCACGATCCAGGATATCGAGGACGGCTATATCTTGGCCTGGCGCTTAGGCTGCAAAGGCTGCACTCTGTACCGCGACGGCTCCAGAGAGGTGCAGGTCCTAAACCTGAACAAGAACCTTGATAAAGCCAAGTCGCTCGCGCCTGGGATGGAACACATGACCATGGCAGCCAAGGAAAGTGGTGTCGCAGAAAAAGTCGAGCAGATTCTTTCGGCCAAAATAGTGAACGGCTCAAACAATTACAAAACTATTCCTCGCGAGCGCCCAGAGGTTATGCGCGGTCTGACGTACCGAACGCGCACCTCATATGGCAATCTGTTTGTCACCATCAACGAAGATGATCATGGCCCGTTTGAGGTTTTCTCTTCTCTAGGCAAAGCCGGCGGCTTTTTCCACGCGCAGACTGAAGCCATCTGCCGCCTCATCTCGCTGGCACTTCGCTCTGGCATCGCGATCACGGAAATAATCGACCAGCTCAAGGGAATCAGGGGGCCAGACATTATCTTTGCCAACGGCGGCACCATTCATTCTCTGCCTGACGCCATCGGCCAGGTTCTCGAGAACCACATCAAGCGCGGCCAGACCGAGCTGGGATTGAAGTTTACTGAGGAGCGAAACCCTCAGGTCGGCGCGTCAGAGATGGTGGGGAGCGCTGAGGTAAAAGAATCAATTAGCAAAGTCGGCAACGGCCACACTGAGGTGACCTCGATTGCCAATCTCGGTCACGCGCCAGCCTGTCCTGACTGCGGCAACATGCTGATGATGGCCGAGGGTTGCCTGAAATGCGACCTTTGCGGGTTTAGCAAGTGCGGATAGAATTATCCCTTTGATCCTTCTGATCCTAATATTTCTTTACTGTCATTCCCCGGCTTGACCGGGGAATCCAGTTTATGGAAGCAAAACAATATTACGTTTACATTCTTGCAAGCAAAAAGAATGGCACTTTATATATCGGTGTCACCGATAATATTATAAAGAGAATTTGGCAGCACAAGAACGATTTGGCTGATGGCTTTACCAAGAAGTATAAGGTACATATGCTGATATATTATGAAACTGGATTCCCGCTTCCGCGGGAATGACAAGTTTTCTCCCATCGAGGGAGGGGAATTAGTCTTTATGGAACTCCAAGTTGGTGTAAAAGTTTTGCTGAAGAATCCAGAAGGGAAATTTTTGCTGATCAAACGGTCAGACAAAAAATATCCTGAGGTTGGGCCGCGGTGGGATATTGTCGGCGGCAGGATTGAGCCGGGCACAACACTGCTTGATAACCTCAAGCGCGAGGTCAAAGAGGAAATCAATCTGGAACTAACCGAGACTCCTGAACTTGTCGCTGTGCAGGATATTTTACGCTTGACCGACAAACATGTTGTGCGTATGACTTACACTGGCAGCATCACCGGCGAGCCAAAGCTCGACGAAGATCATACCGAGTTCGGTTGGTTCACGCGCGATGAGATGTTGAAACTTGAAAATTTGGATATCTATTTTGCCGAGCTCCTGAAAGCAAACATGGTATGAAGAAAGGCCTCGTGATCGTTTATATTGGCGATGGCAAAGGCAAGACCACGGCCGCGGTGGGGCTGGCGGTGCGGGCAGCAGGGGCAGGCAAGCGCGTGCTGTTTTGCCAGTTCGTGAAAGCCGCGACCGCGACCGAGTCTGGTGAATGGCCACTCTCCAGCGAGATTGAAATTCTCAAGGGAATACAAGGCATAACCGTGAAAATCCTCGGCAGGGGCTTTGTAGGTATCCTAGGCGATACCAAGGACAAACAGATCCATAAAACCGCAGCCTGGGAGGGCACGGAGTGGCTACAGATGAGTTTAAAATCAGGGGACTATGACCTGGTTATTGCAGACGAGCTGATTTCGGCACTAGAGGTAGATCTGCTCACTGTGGCTGATGTTTTGGGCGTAATGACGCTCGCCAGGGAGCATATAGTCCCTCTTGCCCTGACCGGGCACAATAAATATAATGAATTACTAGATGAGGCTGATCTGGTTACGGAGATGAAGATGATCAAGCATCCGTACTACCAGGGAAGGCTCGCCCAAAGGGGCATAGATTACTAGAAATTTTCAATTTACAATTATCAATTTTCAATCATGCAAAAGACGTTAAAGAGAATTATCATTTTACTCGTAGTGGCCGCACTCATTGGCGGACTTGCGTACTATGTGAAATCAAGGCCGGCGATCCAGTACGAGCAGGGTCTCTATCCGGTGAACCCAGAGCTGGCCGGCGAGACGATCATCCAAACCGACTACGTTCGCTATGTTGGCAAGGATGGCCAGAACGCGTTTATACTCCTCAAGGACACCCTGAACAACAACATCGTAGTGAAGGAATATGATTTTGGTGTTTTCGTGGAAAGCATTGGCGGGAACAAGCCTGACGCTAATCATTTTTGGAAACTTTATTACAATGGCAAGGAAGCCCAGGTCGCTTCCGACAAGCTGGTCACCAAAAAAGGTGACGTGCTCGAATGGGTCGTAGAGAAAATTAACAAATAGGTAGTAGCTTGTAGCTGGTAGAAGTTAGTTAAGAAATCTACAAGCCACACCCTACAAGCCAACCACTATGTTTGCATATTTTTTAATATTTGCTGCCACAATCCTCCGGGTTTTGTCACACTATGATGTTTTGCACGTTCCGCCGAACGTAGAACCGATCGCGGCCATGGCGCTTTTTGGCGGCGCGTATTTGAACCGCAGATTCGCGCTAGTAGTGCCGATTCTAGCCATGGTTGTTTCCGATTATTTTATTGGTTTTGATTCCCTGGAAAGCAGGCTTGCGGTCTACGGCAGTTTTTCTCTTTCCGGTCTTTTGGGCCTGTGGGTCAGAAAAAACAAGAGTTTTGAAAGAGTGGTTGCCGGCACGCTTGCCGGGTCATTGGCTTTTTACCTCATCACCAATCTTGTCTGGCTCTACACGCCCGCTATGTATGCTCACAACTGGACAGGGCAGGCACAGTCATACCTGAACGCTCTGCCGTTTTTGCGCAATACTCTCGTCGGCGATCTTTTCTACGTCGCGGTCATGTTTGGCAGCTTTGAGCTTGTCAGAAAATATTTTGCCAAGGCCGAGCGGCTCGTGAAGGAAAGCTAAGAGGGAAGCATGGTAACAATGAGCCACAGATGCGGCTCATTTATGTTAAAATACGTATAGTTTTATAACGGAATCAAAAATCAAAGGAGAGAAGCGATGAAGATCGTACGCTGGACGTTGTTTTTTGCCATTTTTTTTGCTGCTTGACAATGCCCCAATTTTTCCGATAAAATCAGACAGAAAGGACCTCTCTCCCCCTCGTCCCCTCGACATAGCTCGGGGCACTCTCTCCTCCTCCTCCTCCTCGTCAGGAGAGAGTTATAAGGAATAATACTAATGAGACAAATTAACGCCCCAATCCGCGACCGTTATTTGAAAGGTTGAAAGCACCCAGAAATGGGTGTATTTTTTTATGATAAAACTCGTTTCTCCAAACTTTGCAGACCTTCTGGAGCCGAACATTGAAATCGGCAAATTTCCTGATGGCAACACCCATGTCCGTATTCCCAATATCCAGAGCTACGCAGGAAAAGAGGTCATGCTTTTTCACCGGCTTTATCCAGACCAAAACAATGCTTTCTTTGAGCTGCTTCTTGTGCTCGAGACTCTCAAAGAGCAAAAAGCGCGTGTTACCCTCGTCGCTCCATATTTGCCGTACGCCAGGCACGAAAAACAGATTCTGGATGGCGAAATCGCGAGCGCGCCTGTGACTTGCAACCTGATCGCGGCTGCGGGCTGTGAAAAGCTCATTACTTTTGACTGCCATTTTTTGAATGAAGAAGGCGAAACTAAATACGGCAATCTCCTCATCCAAAATCTTTCGCTTGGCGATTTGCTTATTGCCAAAGCCAGAGAGCAATTTGGAGCTGAAGAGTTTGAGATTATCGGCCTTGATGAAGGGGCGGCATACCTCGTAAAAAATCACGGCGGCAAATTCATGCAGAAGAACCGTAAAGAATACGAAGGGGATAAAATCGGCTACCGCGAGGTTGAAGGGCTCGTCTGCGAGTTTGATGTCAAAGACAAAAACGTTTTGCTTATCGATGACATGATTTCCACGGGCTCGACCATGATCAAAGGCACAGAAAAGATCAAAAGCTGCGGCGCCAAACGGGTCTGCGCAGCCGTGGTCCATGGCTTGTTTGTATTCGATAGCGCGGCGCAGATCAGCAAAACCACAGACTGTGTTTTTTCAACTGACACGATTGTTACGCCACAGTCTCAAGTTTCCATCAAAGATGAATTAACAACGCTAACATGAACGATGTCATAGAGATCCTAAAACGCGTTGGCGCAGTTATCACAGACAGTCATTTTGTCGGCACGTCAGGAAAACATTTCGCCACCTATATTAACAAAGACGCGCTTTACCCGTACGGCAAAGAAACTGCTGAGATCACAAGGCTGCTGGCTGACAAAGCCAAAGATTTGGGAGTAGAGGTTGTGGTTGGTCCAGCTTTGGGCGGAATAATTTTGGCGCAGTGGGCGGCGCTTTTTTTGTCAGAGCTAAACAACCATGATGTGTTGGGGATCTATACTGAGAAAACCGCTGATGGCGGGCAAAGCCTGACACGGGGTCATGATAAATTGGTGAACGGCAAAAAAGTTTTTGTAGTGGAAGACCTGACCACAACCGGCGGCTCGGTTAAAAAGGTCATTGATGCGGTGCGGGCAGCAGGCGGGACAGTGGTGGCTGTGGCAGTGATGGCGAATCGGAGTCCAGAAACAGTAACCTCTGAGACTTTCGGAGTACCGTTTTTTCCGCTGGCCGAGCTTGAAGTACCAAATTATGACGAATCAGAATGCCCGCTGTGCCAATCCGGCGTGCCCGTGAACACTACGATCGGCCATGGGAAAAAATTTATGGAGAGCAAAAATGCCAGCAACAGATAAATACAATACCAGAGCGGGCGCAATAAATTCTTTATTATGCGTGGGCCTGGACAGTGATTATGAAAAGCTCCCCGAACGGTTCCAGATTCTGGAGAACCCGCAGTTCGAGTTCAACAAATGGATCATTGATGAGACCGCCGAGTTTGCGGCCGGCTTCAAAATCAATATGGCTTTTTATGAAGCCAGAGGCGAGAAAGGTTTTAGCGAGATAAAGCTCACCATGGAGTACCTCATCGAGAAATATTCCGATATCTTCACGATTTGCGATGCCAAGCGGGCGGACATTGGTTCTACCAATAAAGGATATGTTGAGGCAATTTTTGATTTTATGGGTTTTGACGCGGTAACATTGCATCCGTATCTTGGCCGCGAAGCACTCGACCCGTTTTTGAAGCGGACAGACAAGATTTCCATAGTGCTCTGCCGCACCTCCAACCCCGGCGCAGCAGAGTTTCAGGATTTGGAGTCTGATGGAAAACCGCTATGGCAGATTGTGGCAGAAAAGGTTGACCGGCAATGGAATACAAGCGGCAACTGCATGCTCGTGGTGGGCGCGACCTATCCTGAGGAGCTCGCGACTGTCAGAAAAATCGCGCCAGGCATGACCCTGCTTGTGCCTGGGGTTGGCGCGCAAGGCGGCAGTGTCGAGGAGGCTATAAAAGCCGGACTTGATGATCAGAAGAAAGGGCTAATAATCAATTCTTCCCGCAGCATCATTTTTTCCAAAGATCCCAAAGAAGAAGCAAGGAAATTGAGAGACGAAATTAATGTGTACAGATAACCTGGATTATGTATAAATTGTTGCGACCGATTTTATTTCAGATCCCTCCGGAAACCATGCACGACGCAGCGGCTCGGGTCAGTTCTTTTTTTTCGCCTGTGGCCGGAATTTTTTCGGGACTGTTTTCCTATGAGCATCCAAGTCTGGAGACTCAAGTATTCGGCGTGAAATTTAAAAATCCGGTAGGTCTTGCTCCTGGGTATGATAAAAGTGGCTCGTTTGCAAGATTTATGGCTGCTCTGGGTTTCAGTTTTATAGAAATTGGCACTGTGACCCCGGAGCCGCAAGCAGGCAATCCAAAGCCGCGCCTGTTTCGTATTGACAAAGATGACGCTGTCATCAACCGCATGGGGTTTAACAGCATTGGCATGAAAGCTGTCGCAGAAAATCTTAAGAAATTACAGCACCGTAGCTTTGTGGTAGGCATAAATTTAGGAAAAAATAAAACCACCTCAAATGAGCAGGCAGCAGAGGATTACCTGACCGGCTACAATGGGTTGGCGCTATTTGCCGATTACGTAGTTGTTAATGTGAGTTCGCCGAATACGCCTGGCTTGCGCCAGCTTTTGGAAAAAGAGCCTCTCAAAAAAATATTGAATGCGTTACCACGGAGCAAACCCTTGCTTCTAAAAATCAGTCCTGATATGGATAATGCGCAGCTTGATGAGATCGCAGAGGTGGCTTTGGAAACCAAGATCGATGGGATTATTGCCACAAATACTATAGCAACCCCGGAAGGGGGCCTTTCTGGCGAGCCGCTCAGAAGGCGCAGTACTGAGGTCATCAATCACATGTACAAAAAGCTAAATGGCCAGCTTCCCATCATTGGCGTTGGGGGTATTTTCTCTGCGGAGGACGCCTACGAAAAAATCCGGGCAGGTGCGTCTTTGGTGCAGATTTACACAGGCATGATTTATGAGGGCCCGGGGCTAGTGAAAAGGATTAAAAAGGGCCTGGTAGAGCTTTTGAGGCGAGATGGATTTATGAATATCAGTGAAGCGGTTGGAGTAAGCGCAAAATGATACTCCAGGGCAAAATCGTCAATTTTGATTCGCAAACCGAAGGACAGGTTTTGATCAATGAGCAAACAGGCTTGATTGAACAGGTGGGACAAAACCTCGGGAGCGCAGACCTCAAAACCGAGGGATTTATTTTTCCGGGCTTCATAGATGTTCATGTGCATGTGCGAGAGGACGTAAGCGGCAAAGAGCTTTATAAAGAAGGTTTGAAAACCGCATCAGATGCAGCTATAAATGGCGGAGTTACTCATCTTGTTGATATGCCAAATAATCCCGTCCCCCCGATTGATGATGCTTCTTACGCAGAAAAGAAAAAAATATTTAAGAACAGCTTGGTTGACGTTACCTTGTATGCGGGCGTTGGCCAGAATACAGAGCCACTGAGCACCCCAGTGCCGTATAAAGTTTTCCTAGCCAAGCCGCCAGTCGGGGCGCTATTTTTTCAATCAGAAGCAGCGGTAGAAGAGGTATTGGCGCGCTACTGCGGCCAATACCTAAGTTTCCACGCGGAAGATGCCGAGATTTTGGACGCACACAAAGGTGCACCGGCGCATGAACAGCAGCGGCCACCGGAAGCAGAAACCAAAGCGATTGAAACTGTGATTGAGCTTGCGGAAAAATTTGATCTTCGAGCAAAGATTTGCCATCTATCTACTGCAGCCGGCCTAGAAAAAATAAAAGCTGCGAAAAAACGCGGGATTAACATGACTTGCGAGGTTACACCGCATCATCTTTATTTTGATGAATCGCATCTGACGCAAGAGAATCGCAAATGGCTGCAGATGAATCCGCCCTTGCGCTCCAAAGAGGACAGGGCTGCCATGCTTGAAGGATTAAAATCCGGTGACATTGACTTTTTGGCTACAGACCATGCCCCGCATACGCTGGAAGAAAAAATCAGAGGCACTTCTGGTTTGCCTCACCTTGATACCTATGGGCCGTTTATCACCTGGCTTATGAAAGAGCAAGGGTTTAGCGCATCGCAGATCGCGAGAGTATGCGGCGGTAATCCCGGCGAGTTTGTGAACCAGTTTACTGAAGAAAAATTTGGCGCGATCAAGCCCGGGTTTGTAGGATCTTTGACCATCGTCAATCCGGACGAGCCGCTGACAGTGAGTAAGGAGATACTCAAAACCAAATGCGCCTGGTCGCCGTTTGAAGGGGTGACTTTTCCCGGACGAGTAACTCATACTATAATTCGCGGGAAAGTCTATCAAATATGAATGGCAGATTAATCTTAAAAGATGGCACAGTTTTTGAAGGGACCGGATTTGGTAAAACGAGACCAGTGGCAGGCGAGGTAGTTTTTGCCACTGGCATGGTTGGTTACCCGGAGAGTCTCACTGATCCTTCTTATAAGGGTCAGATTTTGGTGATGACCTACCCGCTGGTCGGAAGCTACGGCGTGCCAGACCGCGGATCGTGGGAATCACGGTCCATCAAAGCCTTGGGTTTGATCGTTTCAAATTATATTGATACGCCTTCGCACCATTCCAGTAAAAGAACGTTGCGGCAGTGGCTGGAGGCGGAAAACATTCCCGCCCTTGAGGTCAAAGACACGAGAGCCCTGACCAAAAAGCTTCGCACCGAAGGCGTTAGTCTGGCCAAAATCGTGTTTGGCCGCGATATTAAATTTTCAGATCCAAACGAGCGCAATCTGGTGGCTGACGTTTCCACCAAAAAAGTGATTCAGGAGGGATCAGGAAGAAAAACGGTGGTACTGGTAGATTGCGGCGTCAAGCAAAACATTGTGGCCGAGCTGCTGAAGCGCAAAGTCCGGGTCATCACCGTGCCGTGGAACTATAATATTTTTGAAAAGAAGCTGTGCTTTGACGGGATTTTGTTTTCCAACGGCCCTGGCGATCCCAAGATGGCCACAGACACTATTGCGCTGGCAAGAACAGCCATGGAAAAACGTATTCCGATTTTGGGTATTTGTCTTGGCAACCAGATTTTGACTCTGGCCGCGGGCGGGGATACTTACAAGCTCAGATTTGGTCATCGCGGGCAAAATCACGGCGCGATTCTCGTGGGCACCAAGAAATGCTATCTGACCACGCAAAATCATGGCTTTTCCATCAAGCGGGTGCCAAAAGGCTTCCGGCCCTGGTTTATAAACGCCAATGATCAGACCAATGAAGGCATCATTCATGAAAAACTGCCGTTTATGTCAGTGCAATTCCACCCCGAATCACATCCGGGCCCCCTTGATACCGGCTGGATTTTTGATGAATTCCTAAAACAGATCAAATGATAGTAAATCCGAAAAAAATTTTGGTTCTGGGTTCAGGCGCGCTCAAGATCGGTGAAGCGGGCGAATTTGATTATTCCGGATCCCAGGCCATGAAAGCGCTCAAGGAAGAAAAAATCAAAATCATTTTGATCAATCCGAATATCGCGACCATTCAGACCTCGCCACTTTTGGCTGACGAAATATATTTCCTGCCGGTAACGCCCTATTTTGTAGAAAAGGTCATAGCCCGCGAGCGGCCGGACGGCATTCTGCTGTCGTTCGGCGGACAGACCGCGCTCAACTGCGGCCTGGCCTTGCACCGCAAAGGCATTCTCAAAAAATACAGGGTCCGCGTTTTGGGCACGCCGGTCGAGGCCATCGTTCTCACAGAAGATCGGCAGAAATTTGCCGATCACCTGACAAAGCTTGGTATTAGCGTGCCAAAAAGCAAAGCCGCGACCACTTTGCCGGCGGCAGTGAATATTGCCAAAAGCATTGGCTACCCGGTCATGGTCAGAGCCGCTTACGCTCTCGGCGGGCAAAAATCGGGAATGGCCAGAAACCGGCCAGAGCTGGAGGCTCTGGCACGCGGGGCTTTGGCGATCGCGCCGCAGATTCTCGTGGAAAAATATTTGCATCACTACAAAGAGCTCGAATACGAGGTGGTGCGGGACGCTTATGACAACTGCATCACAGTCTGCAATATGGAAAATATGGATCCGCTCGGGATCCATACCGGCGATTCCATTGTGGTCGCGCCAAGCCAGACTCTGACCAATGATGAATATCATCTGCTGCGCGAGGCGTCACAAAAAATCGTGCGCTCGCTTGGCATTGTTGGTGAATGCAATGTCCAGTATGCGGTAAATCCCCGCCCAACTTCGCCAAGGCGAAGTTCAGTCGGGCAAGCCAACCCACGTTTTGAATTCGAAGTTATCGAGGTGAATGCCAGGCTCTCGCGTTCTTCAGCTCTTGCTTCCAAAGCCACTGGTTATCCGCTCGCATATGTGGCGGCCAAACTCGCGCTTGGCAAATCTCTGCTCGATGTGCAAAACCAGGTCACCAAAGTTACCCGGAGTTTTTTTGAACCATCTCTCGACTATGTCGTGGTAAAAATCCCGCGCTGGGACCTAGAGAAATTCCGCGGCGCCGAGGAAAAAATCGGCAGTGCCATGAAAAGCGTTGGTGAAGTCATGGCCATTGGCCGCACCTTTGAGGAAGCTATCCAAAAGGGAGTGCGCATGCTCGGCGGCAGAGTGCAGGGCGTCGCTGACAACCGTTTCCCGGATGATAAAAAAACTATCCTGCGTTATCTCTCTATCCCGACCCCGAAGCGGTTGTTCGCACTTGCGGAAAGCATGCGCCGCGGCGTATCCATCAAAGAAATTTATAAGCTGACCGGCATTGATCCGTGGTTTTTGCACCGCATAAAAAACATTGTTGATCACGAGCAAGTACTCGCGAAGATCAAGAAAAAGGGTCTGAGTAAACTATTTTTTCTAAAGCTCAAGCAGCTGGGTTTTTCTGACCGCAGAATCGCCAGGATCCTGGATATTCCAGACGAGGATGTCACGGAGCTGCGCCGCAAAATGAAAATCAGGCCGTCAGTCTTTCAAATCGACACGCTGGCCGGCGAGATTCCGGCGAAAACTAATTATCTTTATTTGACCTACAATGGCAGCCACCATGACGTTAAGCCATTGGGTCCAAGAAGCGTAATCGTCTTGGGGTCTGGGCCTTACCATATCGGTTCCTCGGTTGAATTTGACTGGTCGGCCGTAGCAACGGCGCTGGCGCTGCCCGAATACGGCCGGCAGTCAATCATCATCAACTGCAACCCCGAGACAGTGTCCACTGACTATGACATGTCAGAGCGTTTGTATTTTGATGAGCTGTCGTTTGAGACAGTATCTGAGATTTATGATTTTGAAAATCCAGAAGGACTCGTGGTTTCTGTGGGGGGCCAGCGGCCAAACAACCTTGCCCCCCGGCTTGCGGCGATCGGCGCAAAGATTTTGGGAACGAGCGCGGAAAATATTGACCGCGCCGAAGACCGCAATAAATTTTCCGCGCTTCTCGACAGGCTGTCCATCCCGCAGCCGCGCTGGAACAGCTTTACTGATATGCAGGAAGCCAAGCAATTTGCTTCCACCGTGAGGTACCCGGTTTTGGTCAGGCCGTCCTATGTCCTCTCCGGATCAGCCATGAGCGTCTGCTATAACGAACGCGAACTGGAGCTGTTTATAGAGAAAGCCACGACCCTGAACAAAACCCACCCGGTTACTATTTCCAAATTTTTCACTGGCGCCCGCGAAATCGAGTTTGACGCGGTAGCGCAAAAAGGCCGGATCCAGATCTATGCCATCTCCGAGCATATCGAAAACGCTGGCGTGCATTCTGGCGACGCCACGATCGTGTATCCAACCCAGCGCGTGTACGCGTCGACGGAAAGGCGCATCCAAAAAATCGCCAAAGACCTCGCCCGCGAGCTTGAGATCACCGGCCCCATCAACATTCAGTTCCTGGTCAAAGACAACAAGGTCTATGTAATCGAAGCGAACCTGCGAGCCTCCCGGACTTTCCCGTTTCTTAGTAAAGCCACGAGGTTTAACTTTGCCGAGGTCATTGTGGCTTCGTTTTACGGCAAAGCCCGCCGCATCGAGATTCCATATCCTGATTACGCGGTCGTGAAATCGCCGCAGTTTTCGTTTGCCAGGCTCGCGGGCGCGGATCCGCTTTTGCATGTCGAGATGTCTTCGACCGGCGAGGTGGCGTGTTTTGGCGATACAGCCGAGGAGGCCTTGCTCAAGAGCATATATGCCAGCGTGCCATTGTCTGATAAAAAAGCCGTGCTGCTGTCTCTGGGCGGCGCAGTTAACAAGAAAAAGTTTTTAGAACACGCGCAAATGCTTTACCGCGCCGGTTACAAAATCTATGCCACGGATACGACCTGTGATTTTCTGAACGAAAATAATATTTCCAGCCGCAAGGTTTACAAAGTCCAGGAAAACCGCAAGCTTAATGTGCTCGAGTTTATCAACCAAAAGAAAGTCGCGTTTGTAGTGAACTTGACCGAAAGAGATCCGGAAGAACAGCAGGCGCTGTCCCCGAAGATTACTGACGGCCAGCTCATCAGGCGCGCGGCCGTGGACAACAACATTCCGCTTTTCACTGACCTGCAGCTGGCGCGGTCTTTCGTGAAAGCCTTGACCACCTACAAGCTTGATGATCTAAAAATTAAATCCTGGAACGAGTACCAGGGACAAAATCTATGAAACATATCTTGAAAGCCGAGCAGTTTACTGATGTAGCATTTGTGGACAAGCTCTGCGAAAGCGCGGAAAAGCTGCGGGCCGAAGACGGCAAAGGCAAAATTTTAAACAGTCTGGAAGGCAAAATCGTAGCCACGCTGTTTTTTGAGCCGTCGACGCGGACGAGGCTGTCGTTTGAGGCAGCGGCGCAAAAGCTTGGCGCCAAAATCGTGAGCACTGAAAACGCCATGCATTCCACCAAGGCTGCGGCCGGCGAAGCATTGCCTGATATCATTAGAATCGTAAACCAGTACGCGGACGCGATTGTGTTCAGGCATCCAGAGATTGGCTCTGCAGAGATCGCAGCGAGCGTGTCTGAAGCGCCCCTCATCAATGCCGGCGATGGAGCTGGGCAGCACCCGACCCAGGCGCTCGGGGATATTTACACGCTCAAAAAAGAGTTTGGAAAAATTGAGGGCCTGAAGATCGCCATGGCCGGGGATCTGAAATTTGGCCGCACTGTGCACTCGCTTCTGCCAATGATCAGCCTCTACAAAGACGTGAGTGTTTACCTGGTTTCGCCGCCACAGCTTCGGTTTCCAGAAGAATACAAAAAGCCTGGGATAAAATTTGAAGAATCTGAAAACCTCGATGCAGTTTTGGACACGGTTGATGTTTTGTATGTGACCCGCGTGCAGAAAGAGCGGTTTGCGTCCGAAGCAGAGTATTTGAAACTTAAAGGCTCCTATGTCGTGGATAAAGCTTCACTGTCGAAAATGAAAAAGGACGCCATCATCATGCACCCCTTGCCGCGCATTGATGAGATTGCGCCTGAGGTGGACAGTGATCCGCGGGCTGCATATTTCCGCCAGGCTAAAAACGGTCTCTACATGCGCATGGCGCTGTTGCAAGAATTGTTAGCAAAAAATTAAGCGAAAGGAACGATATGTTTGAAAATTTAAGCCAGTACGGGAGCGCAGCCTTTTGGATCATGCAGGCTGTAGTTGGCGTGATTTTTATCGCTCACGGCGCAGCCAAGCTCAAGAACAAGAGCGCTCTCATGGGCGGTACAGTGCACGGCGTTATCGAGATCGCAGCCGGCCTCGCTCTCGTCATCAATCAGTACGCGCAGTATGCCGCAGCCATCATCGCGGTCATTATGCTCGGCGCGCTCTATTTCAAGATTTTCAAATGGAAAGCGCCGTTCCTGGTCATGCAGGCTGCAGGGTGGGAGTTTGACCTTTTGCTCTTGGCCGTGAGCCTCGCTATTTTGACCCGCGTTTAAAAGTAGTCAGTTTGCCAGCACGAATTTCGATTTTGTCAGCACGTCGCAGGGATGCGACCTGCTTTTTATTGAGGATGCTCGTGTGCGGCACGCGGTTTAAATACTCGTCTATGTACCACAGGTCAGTGTCTGAAGTGATCCAGTTTTTAGTATCAAAGCGCGAGAGATCAACTGGCTCAGAGTAAGAGCGCAGAGTTTTTTTGCCGTCATTGAGGAAATATTCGTGGAAATACGACATGACCAGTTCGCGAAGAGAATTGTAGACGGGCTCACGATAACGCAGCACCGCGTGATTGGTTTTGGAAATTGCGCCCCATTCGCTGTTTATCCAGCACCTTCCAGAATACCCCGCAGCTTGCTGCGGGGATGAATGGCTCAATATAGCCTTCCTGCGGGGTGCAATACCCCGACAGGAAGGTGCTGGATTTATTTTAAATACCGCAATGGCGTGGTTGCGGTCGCGCTTATGCGCGCGCAGATCAACCACGAGGGGTTTGTGGCCGTGGAATTTTAATATTGCGGCTGCCAGCATCGCGCCTTCCATGCAGTGGGCCCGCCGGTACTTCAGAACTTGGCGGGGCGAATAGCAGGTTTGCCGGCCGCGCTCGAAATTTATCGGAATCTGCTCCAAGAAATCCTGAATCTTGGCAGGCGTGTTCAGGCGCTGGAAAAGTTTGATTTCTTCTTTATTTAAGCCATACATAATGGTATTATTAATGCATGTCCAAAAAGGATTTGCAAACTCTAAAAGGCTTTCGGGATTTTTTGCCTGGACAAGCGCTGGCGCGCGAAGAGGTTTTCAAAAAGATCCGGGCTGTATTTCAGAAATACGGTTTTTTGCCGCTGGAAACCCCGGTTCTAGAATACAAAGAAATTTTGTCGGGCAAATACGGGGAGGAAAGCGAGAAGCTCATGTATCAGTTCAAGGATCGCGGGGAGCGCGATGTGGCCATGCGCTATGACCTGACCGTGCCTTTAGCCCGAGTGGTAGCGCAGTATCAAAACGATTTAGCCATGCCATTCAAACGCTATCAGATCGCTCCCGTGTGGCGAGCAGATAACACGCAGAAGGGCCGGTACCGCGAGTTCTACCAGTGCGACGTTGATGTGATTGGCTCATCCTCGATTATTGCTGATGCCGAGGTGATCGCGGCTTTGGCGGCCGCATTGACTGAGCTGGATCTCCCGGAATTTATAATCCGGCTGAACAACCGCAAGCTGCTCGACGCCATTTTGAAAAATATGGGCCTCGCTAAAGGCAAAATCGTGGAAGCTATTCGGGCGATTGATAAGCTTGATAAAATCGGCGAGGAAAAGGTCAGGGAAGATCTTGCGCTTTTGGGCCTTGGAACTGAGAAGCGAAAAGAATTGTTTGAGATTTTGAACCTTGGCCTTGAGGGAGCGGATGATATTGAGAAAAAGCTTATGGATTACGAGGGCGCGGGTGAGCTGGCCCAGCTCGTAGAAATTCTTCTCGATTGGGGGGTAAAAAATTTCCGCATTGATCTTGGTCTGGCGCGCGGGCTTGATTATTATACTGGCACGATTTTTGAAATTATCCTGCCTGATGCGCCGCAGTATGGCTCGATTGCCGGTGGCGGGCGGTATGACAATCTGGTGGGGATGTTTTCTGGAAAGCCGATCCCTGCGGTGGGCGGTTCGATTGGCGTTGACCGGCTCCTTTCTGCATTGGAAGAACTCGAACTCATAAAATACGATCTGGTTTCTGACGTATTGGTGTGCAACCTCGAGGAAGATCTTGAGGAAGAATATTTGCGCGTGGTAAAAGATTTGCGCGATGCAAACATCAAAGTAGATTTTTACTATACTCCGGATAAGCTCGACAAGCAGCTCAAATACGCGAACAAAAAGAACATCAATTTTGTCGTGATCATAGGACCAGACGAAGCAAAAAACGCGGAAGCGACTGTGAAAAACCTCAATACTGGAAAACAAAAAAAACTCAAACAAAAAGGCCTTGGCTTGGAGATTCGGAAAATCTAAAATTTTTTTATCTTTCTGTTTGGCGTTTGTCACGGGCGTATTCGCCGGGCCATACATTAATTACTGGATCATGGCCATAGCGGCCATGGTTTTTTTGATGCTCATCAGCGTGTGGTGGAATGACAAACGGCTCGTGCTCGCAGGATTTTTGGGACTAGCCGCGCTTGTCGGTGCGGTCCGCCATCAGCAGAGTTTTCCTGACAACGAGGATACTCTCGTGAAATATTATGGCAAGGAAACGGAGTTTGAAGCGGTCGTGATCAGAGAACCGGACGTGCGGTCGGACAAAATAAATTTGACTGTTAAGCCCGTTGAGTTTAACGGCAACATTCTTTTGAATATCGGGCGTTACCCAGAGTATTCGTATGGCGACAAGCTCAAGGTTTCCGGCAAGGTCGAAGAGCCGTTTGAAAGCGAAGAATTTTCCTACAAAGACTATCTGGCCAGGTATGAGACTTACGCCCTGATGCGCTTTCCAAAGATCAAAAAAATCGGCCAGGGGGAAGCCGGCAAAACAAAAGCCGCGCTGTTGGCCGTAAAACACCAGTTTCAATCAGCGCTCGCGCAAGTCCTGCCGGAGCCGCACAACGCGCTCGCGCAAGGGCTGATCCTCGGAGCAAAGCGCGCCATCCCTGAAGATCTGAAGAACGCCATGATTGCGGTGGGTGTTTCGCACATCATTGTCATCTCTGGCTACAATATGTCGATTATCACGCAGAATATCCTGAAGATCAGGCCGTGGGCTGGTAGGCGCGCGGCCATGATTTTGTCATTCGCGCTGATTCTCGCGTTTGTGATAATGAGCGGGGCTGATGCTTCCGTGGTCAGGGCCGCGATCATGGCGATGCTGGCAGTGATCGCGATGAACATTGGCAGGATATATGTGTCGCTTAATGCTCTCGTATTCGTGGCGGCGTTGATGGTTTTTCAAAACCCGAAAATCCTCGCGTTTGATATCGGGTTTCAACTGTCTTTTACTGCCACTGCAGGTCTCATTTATCTGGGGCCAGCGTTTGAAAAATGGCTTTCGCGGCTGCCAAATATTTTAGAATTCAGAAAGAATCTCTCGGCAACGCTGGCGGCGCAGATTTTCACGCTGCCGCTTCTCATCTTTTATTTCGATCGCCTCTCTATTGTTTCTTTGCTTGTGAATATTTTGATTTTGTGGACTGTGCCGTATGCCATGTTTTTCGCGCTCGTCACTGGGCTCGCGGGATTGCTGTATTTGCCGCTTGCCAAGCTCCTTGCCGCCGCGCTGTGGGGGATTCTGGAATACCAAATCCGCGTGGTCGAGTTTTTTGCCAGGGCGCCGTTCGCGGAAATCGCGGTCAGCCTGCCAGCGGCAGTTATTTTTATTTACTATGCCGCGCTCCTGTGGAAGCTGCGGCGCAGGCCTGCGCAGAACCTGTTAATTTTCTCAAACGAAAATGCCAGAGAAGCAAAGATATAGCAAAATCTGGAACGCTGTTTTTGTTTTGTTGGCGGCGAATCTCGCTGTCTGGTCAGGAGTCATCGCCAGAAATCCGAGGGAGTTTGCGACGGTAAATTTTTTTGACGTTGGCCAGGGCGATTCGATTTACATCCGGACTGTGCAAGGTAACGACATTCTCATTGACGGCGGTCCGGGTGACGCGGTCCTTGGCAAGCTCGGGCGGGATCTGCCTTATGGCGATCGGCAGATCGAGATGGTTATTATCACGCACCCGCACGCAGACCATGTGTCTGGCGTAGTTGAGGTGCTGCGGCGCTTCACGGTCAAAAAAGTTTTACTCTCGGATGTCGCGTACTCTTCTGAAACTTATAAAACTCTGCTGGAGATCCTCGAGCAGAAGCAAATCCCAGTTGTCAGACCCAAGCTCGGCCAGCGGATTTATCTGGATCACCACACTGTCATGGATGTCTTGTATCCTGTGGCCGGGGACAAAATGCAAACGCCTGAGGATGTTAACGAAGCATCCACGATCGCGCGCCTAAGCGTGGGAAAAAGCCACGTTTTGTTTACTGGTGATGCCGGCAAATCCCAGGAAACGCTTCTCACACGGCTTGGGCTGCCTCTCCAGGCGCAGGTTTTGAAGGTGGGGCACCAAGGCTCCAAAACTTCGTCTGCGCCCGAGTTCCTGGCCGCGGTCAACCCAGATTATGGAGTGATAATGGTTGGCAAAAACAACTATGGGCACCCGCATGAGATTACGCTGGAGACGCTCGGCCTCCAGCAGATCAGTGTTTTGCGCACTGACGAGAAGGGTGATATCAGCTTTCGGATATACCCTGATCGAGTCTTGCTAAATGATTGAAAATCCGCTAATCTAAAGGACATGAAGTATTTTGTCACTGCGATCTCTATCCTTTTACTGGCCGCGATTGCCTGGCTGATCTTTTTTTCAGGGATTGTTTTAAACAGGGAACAAAAAGAAATGAACAATACGCAAAGCACAGGGGAAACAATTGTCGTTATGGAAACTACTCTTGGTCTCGTGGAAATAACCCTCAACCAGACGAGCGCTCCTCAGACCAGCGCCAATTTTGAAAAGCTGGTGAGGCAAGGGTTTTATAACGGCCTCACATTTCATCGCATCATCCCCGGGTTTGTGGTGCAGGGCGGCGACCCGAAAGGGGATGGTACCGGTGGTCCTGGCTACACAATTCCGGCGGAAATAAAACTTCAGCATAAGCGCGGCGCTGTGGCTGCCGCGAGACTCGGTGATCAGGTCAATCCCACCAGAGCTTCTTCCGGCAGCCAGTTTTACATCGCGTTTCAAGATCTGCCTATGCTTGACGGGCAGTACACGGTTTTTGGGCAAGTGGTGACAGGCATGGACGTGGTTGATCAAATGGCCGCAGTGAAGACTGATGCCGCGGACAAGCCGCTCGAGCCAGTCATAATTAACAAAGCGTATATCAAATGAGCAATCCCAGAGAAGAAATTACTTTTTTAATGGTAAAGCCTGATGGCGTAAAGCGCGGCCTGACCGGAGAGATCATCCGCCGCCTTGAGCAGGTCGGTTTGAAGATTGTCGCGCTCGAGTTGCAGAAACCCAGTCGCAAGCAGGTGGATGATCATTATCCAAAAGCTCCGAACTGGATACACCGGCTTGGCGAGAAGACCCTGGCGACGTATGAGAAATTTGGCTTTGACGCGGTAAAGGAGCTTGGCACAAAGGACGCTGGGAAAATCGGGATCATGGTCCGCAAGTGGCTCATTGATTTCATGACCTCGGCTCCAGTGGTAATCATGGCCATCAAGGGCGTGCACGCGGTAGCTATGGTCAGAAAACTGGCCGGCAACACTATGCCGTCAGACGCGCCTTTGGGAACGATCCGCGGTGATTTCTCGGTTGATAGCGCGGCTGCCGCGAACCGCGAAAAGCGGGCAGTGTTCAACCTGGTGCATGCCTCGGAAACAGAAGAAGAAGCAATACACGAGATCAAGCACTGGTTTGGAAAATCAGTGATCCACGATTACGATCGCACCGACGACGAAGTGTTTAAATAGTGTTTTGGCTCGAGGCCGGATGGCGCGAAAATAACTCCGATCATGATCGGAGTTATTTTTTTCGGATAAATTCCGGCAGGAAACTCCAGCCGCCGCCTTTTTCTTTGAGGTGAACTTTGATCTTGCTTCTCGCGTTGGAGGTTTTGGCAATCCGGAGCCAATCGCGGGAAACATTTACTTTGTTGCTTTTTACTATTTCCACCACATCCCCGTTCTGGAGCTCGTCCGCGAGCTTGCCCATTTTGCCGTTGACCTTGGCGCCCATGGCGTAGAGACCCAAATCAGTATGAACCGCGAACGCGAAATCGAGCGCGGTCGCGCCTTCGGGCAAATCTTTGACCTCGCCCTTGGGAGTAAAAATGAAAATGCGGTTTTTGAAAAAATCGATCTTGAGTGCCTCCATAAACTCGGCCGAGCTGCCGCCTGTGTCTTTTTGCCAATCTCGCAGCTGCGTCACCCATTCGAGCTGTTTGGGTATCTTGTAGCCCCATTTTGGCTTGCCGTGTTCGATGTAGGCCCAGTGGGCCGCGATTCCATATTCCGCCTCATAATGCATTTCCGCGGTCCGGATCTGGGCCTCGAGTACGCGTCCTTCCGGTCCAAACACAGTGGTATGAATGCTGCGGTAGCCGTTGGGCTTGGGGAAAGCGATATAATCTTTGATGCGTCCCGGCAGCGGCCGGAATTTGGAATGCAAAACGCCGAGCGTGGCGTAGCAGTCCTCCAGGTTCTTGGTAATGATGCGCAGCGCGACCAGGTCATAGATTTTGGTAATATCCCGGTCGTATTTTGGCCTGAGCAATTTTTCATACAGGCTATAGCGATGTTTGGCGCGGCCGTGGATGTCCTCGACCTTAATGCCGGCATCTTCCAGATATTTCTTGATAACCTTTTTGGCTCCCTCCACATACTCTCGCGCTTCTTCGTAGTGGCCTTTGCCTTGCTCAGCCAGCCATTTTGATTCTTCCGGATAGGCGATCGCAAAGCTCAAATCTTCAAGCTCTCCCCTGAGCTCTCCCATCCCGAGGCGGTTAGCGATAGGCGCGTACACTTCGAGAGTTTCTCTGGCGATTCTTTTGCGTTTCTCTTCAGGCAGGAAACGAATAGTCAGCATGTTGTGACGGCGATCCGCAAGCTTGATCAGCACCACTCTGATATCGGCCGCCATCGACAAGAACATTTTGCGCAGAGTCTCAATATAGTTTTCATCCTGCTGGTTGCGGAGCTTGATTTTTCCAAGCTTGGTTACGCCCTCAACCATAAACGCCACTTGGGGTCCAAAATTTTTACGAATGTCCAAGATAGAGGTTTTGGTATCTTCTGGCACGTCATGCAGTAGCCCGGCGATCACCGTGTCAGTATCCATGCGCAGGTGGCTGCCGAGGTAATCTGCCACTGCCAGAGAATGGGTGATGTAATCATCGCCAGATTTTCGTTTCTGGCCGGCGTGCGCTCGGGCAGCAAATTCATAAGCCATCTCAAACAGTTTGATCTGGTCGGGTTTATAGTTTTTCTTGAAATTTTCGAAGACTTCTCTGTAAGTCATGAAATCAGCTGCTAGCTTCCTGGCTTTTTAGCTTATCTAGGGCTATGATACTATGATTATAATCTTTTTATTATCTAAAAAGCTAGGAAGCTAAAAAAGCTAGAAAGCTAAAAAAAATGCCGGAACTGCCAGAAGTAGAGACCATCAAACGGGGTCTGGAGAAAACCATTGTCGGAAAAAAGATCGGCAGCGTTGAGGTTCGGCTGCCCAAAATCGTGAGTATCGGGCCGGCAGTCGTCAGCAACATCCGAAAAAACTCAAGCGCCAAGGTCAAGAAATTCCGGCAGCTTGCAGCTAACCACAAGATCATGGCGGTGAAGCGCCGCGCGAAAATGCTCATGCTCGACCTCTCCGGTCCTTTCACCATCCTTGTGCATTTGAAAATGACTGGCCAGCTTATTTTCGCCAAAAAACGCGAAAAAAAAATCGTGAAGATTTTGAACGCGGCCAATTCGCGCAAAGAGCTGCTGCCCCACAAATACACGCACGTGATTTTTACATTCAGCGACGGCTCGCGTCTCTATTTCAATGACCTCAGACAGTTTGGCTACATGCGGCTCGTTCCGGATGATGATCTCGCGCGGGTTCGCGAGCTGGCAGAATACGGCCCTGAACCCGACGCTTTAGAATTCACCGCGCAGTATTTGATTGACAAAGCAAAAACCCGCCCAAAGCTGGCGGTCAAGCAGTTTCTCATGGATCCAAAGGTCGTGGCCGGCATCGGCAATATTTATCCAGCACCTTCCAGAATACCCCGCAGCTTGCTGCGGGGATGAATGGCTCAATATAGCCTTCCTGCGGGGTGCAATACCCCGACAGGAAGGTGCTGGATTTATTCAGATGAGATTTTGTACTGGGCCAAGGTGAGGCCAATGCGCGCGTTGCGGTCGCTCTCCAGAGAAGATTGGAAAAATATTTACAAGAATATTCCCAGGGTTCTGAATGGCGCGATCAAGGCGGGCGGATCATCGGTTGGTGATTTTTTTCAGGTGGATGGCAGCGAAGGCAAGTACGGCCGTTTGCATATGGTGTATGGAAGGGGAGGCGAGCAGTGCAGGAAGTGTGGAAATATAATAAAAAGTGTTAAGCTGGGAGGTCGAACAGGAAGTTATTGTCCAGGATGCCAACAATGAATTTTCAAATTGTAAATTGGTTCTTGATTGAAAATTACAAAATTGATAATTAAAAATTATTTATGACAGAAGATAAATGGCAACAAATCAAGGAAAATATCACTAAGCGGTTTACTATTGAAGAAGAGGGGATGGAAGACCTGCTCGCGGAAACCGGCGAGGGACAGGTCAAACTGGGAGAGGCAGAATTTATTATTTTTGAAAGTCCGCTGGGGCGGCTGAAGCTGCAGTTTGGCAAGAAGCCCAGGGTCGAGGACAAGGTTTATCATTATAGCCACCGCGCCGGCACAGGAGCGCGGGTGGAGTACAAATTTTCCGATGAAGAATTGGTGAATACTTTCAAGGCGTTCAAATGGAACGAGACAGATGATGACTGGAAAGAAATCGATGCTGAAGGATTCAATTTTTAAAGTCGTTGCTTTTTTTGACGCCCAGGATATTGCGCTCACACTGGCTGAGATTCAAAATTATCTGGATAGCAAAGCCTCGCTTCGCGAAATCGAAACCTGCCTGGACGAGGATTTAGCAGGCAAAATCGAGTCGAATGGCAGTTTGTATTTTCTCCGGGGACGGACGAATATCGCTGAGGCCAGACAAGAGCGCTACCGAACGTCTCTGCTGCGGTTTCGCAAAGCGAAAAAATATTTATGGGCTTTGCGCTTCTTCCCGTATTTGCGGGCGGTTGCCTTGTCCGGATCGCAAGCGCTCCTCAATGTCACGCCCGAATCCGACGTTGATCTTTTGATAATCACCAAGAAAAATCGCATCTGGCTGACGAGAGCCCTAATTTCCGGTTATTTTCAGATTCTGGGTCAGCGCCGTCATGGCCGGCACGTGGCCGGGCGGTTTTGCTTGAACCACTATCTGGCAGAAGACAAAGAAATCACCGATGATCGCAATCTATATACTGCGGTGGAGTACGCAAATCTCTTGCCAGTCCTGGGCGCGGAAAATATCGCCAGGTTTTGGGACAATAATAAATGGATAAAAGAATATTTGCCGGCAGCAGTCCTGGAAACAACCCAGCCGTTTTTTGATTTTCGATTCAGCGGCATGAGTCTGATCTTGGAAACAGTTCTCGAGTATACAATTGGTCCAGCCTTGAACCATGTTTTGGGAATCTACCAAAAACGACGGATACGACGCCAGGAAAACATTCTCGTTTCCGATGATGAGCTGTCATTCCACCCCGGGTCCCATGGCCAAAAAGTTTTGGAAAAATACAAGAAGGCTGTCTCGACCAGTTGATCGAAACAGCCTTCCGGCCAGGTTTTTAGGCTGTCATAGAAATGGTGTGGTGCTGAAGTGCGAGGAACATTCCCAGCTCCCAGTTTTGAGCGTCGCTAAACTCTGCTCTCGCAGCATACGGTTCAGCTGCTCGTTCTCGGATTTGTTCTTCGAAGCCCTGAATATTAGGCATAGTCAATTGGTATTCTGCCAAGGCCCAGTCAAAGCGCGCTCGCGCCTGCGAGATGCAAAGAGCAATGTGCTGCGTGGTTTCGTGGAAATCCGTAGGGGAAACTGTCAATTTTTTGTTGACGAACCGGAACACTCCTTAAGATAGGATGGTACCTCGTACTCGCGGGATACCAAGAGCCAGGCGAAGTGGTGATCTGCTCTACGGTAGTCTTCTTCATACCGCACATCAATGCGTCCGGTACGATCTCGCCAGCGCCAAATGGAATACGCCACGCACAGAACAAATTTGTCGAAAAACTCTGGTCCAACAGGCTGTTTGATACCCTTCTTCTTGCTCAAATCCACGTAACACCTCCTTAAATTTGTAATAAGTTAAATTAACATTTTCAATTTTAAGGGTCAACCCGGGTTGACCCTATGTGTAAAGCTTGGTAAAATTTTGAATACGTTCCGGGGTAGCTCAGTTGGTAGAGCAGTTGACTGTGAGTTGTTCCTTTCAAGTGTGGTATACTTAGGTAAGTATGCCAGACAAAAGAACATATGCAGACCGCGCTGAATACATGCGCATAGCCGTTAGGAAGCGCAGAAACAAGCTTCGGCAAATGGCGCGCGAGTATAAGGGCGGCAAATGCATGCTTTGTGGTTATAAGCGTTATGCTGGAGCATTAGATTTTCATCATCTTGATGCCAAGACAAAAGAGTTTGGAATTTCAGTCAAAGGACTGACACGCTCTTGGGAAAAGATCAAAGCTGAAATTGAAAAATGTGTTCTAGTATGTGCTAATTGCCACAGAGAAATACATGCAGGCATATCGCAGCCTCCTAGCGTAAGCTAGGTTGCAAACGAGGTGAACTCGGGGAAGTCCACAAACGGATAATCCCGAGCCAAGCCCCGATCAATATCGGGGAAGGTGTAGAGACTATCTCGCAAGAGAGTAGTTCCGATAACTAAATCGGCACGAAGCTCCTCGCATCCCAATTGGGATGATGATATAGTCCATCCCTAGAGGTAACTTTAGGATAAATGTAATCAATTGGTCGTGGGTTCGAGTCCCACCCCCGGAGCCAGATAGGATGAACATCAGCGAAAGCTGGTGTTTTTCCTTTATTGACGGGCTCTTTTGGCGGTTCGAAAGTGTTTTTTTCGTCTACTTTTTCTCCCAACATCTGCATTACTCGGTTAGAAACCATTTTGAAGGCTTTCTGGTATGAAATCTCGACTTTTTTGCCATTTAACGTGGTGTTCGAAAAAATCAGGGACAAAAGCAGTTTCTTGTCGTCCACCATTTCCTGTTTGTCCCGGTTGATGTAAATTTTCCATGCCTTTTTGGCCACTTGCAGGACTGTCTCTCCCATTTCGTAGTACTTCAGGTTTGCATCCTTGTGCTTATTGAGGCTGTCCAGTATTTGTTCTTGCTCGACTTTGTACTGCTCGTACTTCTTTTTGTAAAATTCCTCGCTGATTTTTTCATCAATCTTGTCATCGTATATCTTGTCCAGCCGTTGCGTGGCCACTTCGTATCGGCGGTTGAGTTCGGCCGTGGACTTGTCTCGGAATTCTATCTCCTCGCTATGGCTTTCCTTGAGAGCTTCCTGGACCCAGGAAAGCATGCTTTCTACGGCCTGTTCGCCTTTGGGATTTAAAGTATTGATCGTTTCTATCAACTGCGCATCCAAGACTTCCTGCCGGACAAACTCCCGTTGTTGGCAATTTTTGTAATGGTTGCAGTGGCCATACCAGTGGCCCCGTTGTATCTCCCATGTTATCCGGCCCTTGCATTCCTCGCAGTAAAACCGCATGAGGGCATCATAAAAGCCCACAAGGTTGAATGCGATGTCGTGCAGGTCTTGGTCGTTCACCTCCTGACCGAACTCATTCTTGAGAATCACGCGGAGTTTCTCCAGCGTTTCCGGTTTTATCCAGCACCTTCCAGAATACCCCGCAGCTTGCTGCGGGGATGAATGGCTCAATATAGCCTTCCTGCGGGGT
>Ga0155314_108_pt1 | contig 38659 bp, 41 predicted proteins | sample RifCSPhighO2_02_FD_106282 | JGI IMG/M metagenome (GOLD analysis project Ga0155314, IMG submission 106282) | Candidatus Doudnabacteria bacterium RIFCSPHIGHO2_02_FULL_48_21
TACCAGGTCCGCGCCAACATCAGCGCCCTTAGTGAAAATGCCACCACCAAGCCGGGCAAAAACGGAAATAAGCGAACCGCCAAAACCAAGTCCGATCAGCGGCTTGAGATCTCCTGTAGCTGCGTAAAAACCGGCAACGGAAAGCAACGCCAGTCCCACCACCAAAAGACCAGTCACGCTGCCACCTTTGAACGCCAGTGACAAAGCCGGAGCTAAACCAGATTTCGCCGCCTCTGCGGTCCGCACGTTGGCCCTGACTGCGACGCTCATGCCGATAAATCCCGCTAAGGCCGACGCAACTGCTCCAATCAAAAACGCAATCGCGGTCGTTGCGCCCAAGAGTACCCAAATAACTATAAAAACAGGGATTGCAACCGCGCTGATAGCGATATACTGGCGCCTCAGGTACGCACCGGCACCCTCCTGGATCGCCTTGGCAATCGAGCGCATTTTATCGTCACCCTGAGGTTTTTTGTTAATTACCCACGCCAATACGAGACCGTAAACAATAGCCGCAACAGAAGCCAAAATCGCGAACATTTCTACACTCATTAAATAAAGAATGAATTATTAATTATGCAGGTATTCTAGCGAAAAACAACAGTTTTGGGCAAGGGTCTAAAACCCTTATCCACAGCCGGCTTTGTGCTTTTAAACAACAGCTTTTATAATTCACTATAGAAACATTTTGCCTCTCTTTGAGAGGGGGTGAACAAAAATGGCGAAAACTTTTGCAATGTTAGTAGGGTGGGTTCTTGTTATCGTAGGAATTTTGAACTTTTTTGAATTTAATATTGGATTTAGCACAAAGCTGATGCCAGCTCACGCCGTTGTTCATATCGCAGCTGGGCTGCTCGGCATCTGGGCCGCGAAGCAACACGCGGCCGGTTACGCGATGTGGGTAGGAATCATAGGGTTGCTGCTCGCGATAATAGGTTTCTTTGTTACTGATGATGTCTTGGGCTTGGTAGACCTGCCAATCTGGATCAGCGTCGTGCACGCAGTGCTCGGTGTGTGGGGTCTATGGACGTACATGGCCGCAAAAAAAACAATGCCGACTGGCGCTGCTCCGATGTCACCCATGTAATAAATCCAGCACCTTCCTGTCGGGGTATTGCACCCCGCAGGAAGGCTATATTGAGCCATTCATCCCCGCAGCAAGCTGCGGGGTATTCTGGAAGGTGCTGGATAAAAATTTTTCCGAAATCAAAAACCTCGGCCTCAGGGTAAAAAATTCACCCCCGACATAATCGGGGGTGAATTTTTTACCTCATCGGGCGGGGGGTTGCTGGTCGTGCTTCGTTGACGATCAGCTTGCGCCCTTCCATCTCGTTGCCATTAAACATGCTAATGGCTTTCGAGGCTTCGTCTTCCGATGACATTTCGACAAAACCAAAGCCTTTTGAACGGCCTGAGAATTTGTCGGAAATCACGGTGGCAGAGGTTACGCTGCCGGCCTGCGCGAACAACTCTTGGAGCTGGTCGCTAGTGGTTTTGTAGGGCAGATTCCCTACGTAGAGTTTCTTGTTCACCACATTTCCTTATAGCAGAGCAAGTCGGACCCATGCCATTTTGACGGCAGGCGAACTAGTACCTTCCTAAACTCGTGCTAGCTTAAACAATTAATGTGCAAAACGTTCGCGATTGCAGGATCAATATATACGATTATCAACAAATAGTCAATAGCCGAAAAGCCACGACGCCAAATGCGACCGCGACGTTCAGGGATTCTTTCCGGCCCTTCATGGGGATTTCTAGAATATGATCGGCGAGCTTCAAAATCGCCGGCGGCAAGCCCCTGATTTCACTGCCAACTATCAGGACAGTTTTGTTGCTCGCGGATTCAAACCGAAAATAGGGGATGGATGTTTTTGACTGCTCTATCGCTAGGATTTTATATCCCTCACTCTTCAATTTTTTGATCACGGCCGCAGTTGATCGGAAACGCTTCCATGGAACATATTTTTCAGCCCCAAGCGCGACTTTGGCAATCTCATTGTTCGGACGACTAAATCTATCGAGGGGAGCAGGTGTTATACCGCACAAGAAGACCTTTTCAAACCCGGCAGCATCCACGGTCCGGAAAATGGACCCGACATTGTGGCCGCTGCGGATATTGTGGAGTATCGCTATCATCAAAAATATTGCGCAGCACTAGAGCGAGTTTATATCGCTATCTATGGCTTGAAATTCGCGGTCAATGTCGCCGAGATCCACATTTTCGATTTCAGAATTAATCACATCTGTATCATCGTCGGCCTGCGTGGCAGTCTGCCCGGTTTGAGTGTTTGGCGTCTTGGTTTCGTACTGCACATCTGGCCTGTTATTCGCGTAATATATCACGCCGACAAGCAGCACCACTGTAAGAACTAGGATAGTGAGAAGCTTATGGTTAATCATATTTATTCGTTAGTTTCGCTAGTAGTAGCCCCTGTGCTGGTCGCAGCAGGTTCATCGTTGACCCTGGGAATCTTTGCAAGCGTTGTAGCCGCGTTTCGGACTGCATCATGCGCGGCCTTGATCGTCCGGTGCGTTGCCTTGAGATCAGCGCCAAGGGCCTGCCTGGCAGCGCCGACGTCAGCGCGAATCTTTGCTTCCTCGGAAACCTCGACCTCGTAGGTTTTGCCCGCCTGAGTCTCGATGCTTGCTCTCGCCGCGGCAATCGCGTTTTGCGCCTCTATTACCGCCGCTCTCGCAGCAGCTACATCGCGGCCATTTTCTTCGGCCTTGTTAATTCTCGAAATAACGCGCTCTAAAACATTGTCCAGCTTATCGAGAACATTGGTGAAATGGTTAACCATCCGTTCATTTAAAGCGGTAAAATTATTTTGAACGCGCTCCGTGATCCGCTTCTTTCTTTCATCTTTGAACTCTGCGAGGCGTTCTTTCAATTCTTCACGATGCGCTTCAATGCGGTCCTTGACCTCTTCACGTTTTGCATCAATTCGGTCTTTGAATTCTTCGCGCCTGGCTGCCATTTGCTGTTTTACTTCTTCGCGTTTTTTTTCCAGCTCTTGCGCCAGCACTCCTTTGCGATCCAAGGCCTTAGCTTGAATTTCTGTTCGCATCTCTTCCTGTTTTTGTTTAGCTTCCGCCCGACGTTCTTCTTCTTTCTTGCGAAGCTCGGCCTGCTTTTCCAGCAATTTTTCGCGTTCTAGCTTTTGTTTATCACGGAGTACCTGACTGGAGGTTGCCGTGTTTTCCTCGCCCAGAGCCAGACCTGGCAGAGCCAGAACAACAGCTAGGAGCAATATAGTAAAAATATTTTTCATATTTTGCTTTAATTATTTATTAAACCCAAAGTCCCAGGATAGCGCCCATCACTAAAAGCGGCACCGGGTGATAAGCGTTGTTTAAAATCCCCTTGCTCATTCATGTAACTTTTGGCAAAAACGAGCACATGACTTAGCGCATAGGACATCACCAGAGCGCCGACAAACGCCAGGGCATAGTTTTTGCCCATACCTTTATATCTGGCTGCGTCTATATTCTGTGGATTGATCCCAGAAAGCGCCATCCACTGTTTACCAAACAGGGTGCCATACCACAGAAAGCCGATCACCATGTTGGAAACCGCTCCGGCGATAACCGCCAGATAATTAATGTTTATTTCAGGCATTTTTGTTTCCTTTCATCGCAATTAAAGCGAATGAATAATGTTTATTTTATTATACAACAGTACCCACAGGAATCTCAACTTCTATATCTTCATCCAAATCTCTGAACGTTTTGTTACCTCACTGCGTCTTCATCGTTACATAAGCCACAATGAGAAATAAAATCCTAATCATTTTAATTACCGCGGCGAGGAAGTAAAATTGTTTGTGGAAAAAATTGGAACGAACCGCCGCTTTGTTTGCTGGCAGGGGCAGGGCAGGGCGACCTGTCCGCCGTAGCTTTAGCGAAGGAGGAGCGGAGCGAGCAGGGGGCTTCATCAAAAAATTTGCAAAATACAAATTGGCTGGGGTGGTAGGATTCGAACCTACGAATGACGGCTCCAAAGGCCGTTGCCTTACCACTTGGCGACACCCCAAAACACGAGAATTATAACAGAAAACGAGTGCCTTATCCACCCTGAATGGCTCAAGCTGCGGTTCGGCCGCTTATTTTTGGCTGGCGGAAATACTTTATGATGCGCCAGAGGATGAGGGCAGCGATGAGGCCAACGAGCATCCAGTTAACCAAAAGCAGTCCCTCGACGATGGCCGCGATAAAAACTGTCGAATAGCCATGGGTCGCGTAGTATTTCTCAGCAAATTCAATGAGTGCCGCGTCATCCGGCAGGTTTAGGTAGCTGTAGAGAAAAGAAAAAGTCAAAAAGACCGCCAGAAAAATGATAAGGACAGCGATCATTTGCTTGAGAGTGTATTGTTCGAGGTGTGGATCCATATAGTGATTCTACATTTTTGTAGAAAATACTAAAATCTGGGGATAAATAGTTTGACTTGTGTCCAGGTTACGATCAACATCCTCGACGTTTACCGCCGGATTTTTGGTATAATCAACCCATGAGCCTGTCTCAGCCATGGTGCATTGTTAACTATTTATTTCTAACGAGTTGCAGGCAAAACTGACAAACCGCGAGGAAACGCCCGGGCTACTCGTTTGCGAATTTGAAAGCGAGCCGGGTTTTTCGTTTCAACCGGGGGAATATATTCAGATTGTGCTCGAAGGTGGAGACAAGAGATACTTTTCGGTCATGAGTTCGCCTAAGGAGCTCCCGCGATTCAAAATCGGCACCAGGCCGTCGGAAAGCGTATTCAAAAAAACTTTGCGCAGCATGAAGTTCGAAACCGAAGTCCAAATCAACGGTCCGTGGGGCGATCTGGTTCTACCTTACGATAGCAAAGAACGCTCTTATTATTTTGTCGCGGGCGGGATCGGAGTGACACCGTTCTTGAGCATGATCAAATATAAAACTGAATTGTTTCTGCCCTATGAATTGTCGCTGCTGTATTTCTGCGGTGGTGTCCCGCTTTTCAAATTTGACCTAGAGAACTGGGCAAACCAAAGCAATAAAACGAGAATCCTGTTCATTCATGAGCCGATTAGCGCGGACACTATAAAAAGGAGGCTCGTGGGTGATTACGCAAAGTCCATATTTATGGTCGCGGGTCCGCCTGGATTTGTTAATAAAGTCTTAAATATTTTACAAGAAATTGGCATCCAGCCGCAAAATATCGTTCATGAAAGTTATACCGGATATAACTAGGGTTGACAACGGATTTAATGCATGGTAATATTCTCATGCCCAAAGTAAATCGGGTAGCTGCCCCGACTCAAAAGGTCGGGGAGGAAAGTCCGAACACTCAGGATTTGATGACCGCATATGAGTTATCAAGACCAAGGGTAGCGGGTAACCCCCGTCCGCAGTAATGCGCGAGATGCGAACAGAGACGTCTCGAGACGAAAGAATCGAGATATCCTAGCAATAGGATAAGTTCTGATGGCAACATCAGAAATGAAACGGCTAAACTCTTACTTGAGTGCAAACCCAAATTTGGTAGGGTGCATGAGCTGACTGGCGACAGGCAGCCAAGATAGATAGCTACACAAATACAGAATTCGGCTTACAGATTTGCTTTGGGCATAAAAAATCTCCCTGATCAGTATCGGGGAGATTTTTTTGGTTTTTGGGATTTTGAACGGCAAGGACAGCTTACCTTCGGGCTTAAAATCGGGTTTCATGCAATTCCTCCGTTCTTTAAATATTAGCAGTTTTATGGCATAATAAACAGTATGAACCAAGTAATACAGCTTTGAGTTATTATTGATGTATGCAGGGTTTTTAAGTAACTTCATGACGGATTATGTTAATTAATTTTGTGAGCAACTTTTGTCCAAACAAGAAATGTTTGGACTCTCAAAGTTGATATACTTGGTGAAAAAGTCGGAATTGGCCTTTAACGTCATCTCGGTTCCGGTTGATTTTTTAATGATTTTTTTGTCTGCCTCGCTGGCCTATTTCCTGCGCTACCGCGTGGAAACCCTGCCAGTGCTTTTTGATTTGTCATATTTCCAATATCTGCAGCTTATCCTGGTTGCGATTCCTTTTCTCCTCCTGCTGTTTGCTCTAAACGGGCTCTACGCGCAAAAAAGCACTCACGGCATCTGGCGGGAGGCGCTCAAGATAGCAGGCTCGGTTTCCGCGGGCTTGATGATCGTCGTGATTCTGTTTTTCTTTAACCGAAATCTTTTCCCCTCAAGGCTTATCATTCTCATGAGCTGGGCCTTCATCATTCTGTTTGTCAGTTTTGGCCGCGCTGTTTTGTTGCTCATCCAGCGCGAGCTTCTGGCGCGCGGCACAGGTTTGCACCGGATGATCGTGGTTGCGGGAAATGAGGGCGATCCGATCAGCAAAGAAATCGAGCAGAATACAGTCCTTGGCTACGAGGTTGTCACGAATCTGATTTACACGGAAGATATTTGGAACAGGGTTGAGAGCATGCACCGCGTACAGAGGATTGATGAGTTATTGCAGGCAGACACCAAGCTGACCAATGAGCAGGTCCTAAACCTCGTAAATATGTGCGAGAATCTCGGGATAAAATTTAACTATTTGCCAAGCATCCTCGAAAGCTACCGGGCAAACGTGGAAATTGACGTTATCGGCAGCATGCCAGTCATCAGACTACGCAGCACGCCGCTGGATGGCTGGGGCAAGGTGGTCAAGCGGATTATTGATATTCTCGTTTCGGTTTCGGGCATGATTCTATTTGCGCCATTATTCGCGCTGATCGCTATAGCGATCAAATTAGATTCTCGCGGGCCGGTGTTTTTCCACCAGCGGCGAGGATCGTCTTTTCACCATTTCGAGTTCTACAAATTCCGCACCATGCAAGCAAGGCTTTCCGAGGGTACGACTGAGGGTGACCGGATCCGCCGCCAGCTCGAGGAGCAAAACGCCAGGCCAGGCCCGTATGTGAAAATTAAAAACGACCCGCGAGTTACCAGGGTCGGTAAATTTCTACGGCGAACCAAGCTTGATGAACTGCCGCAGTTTTGGCACATTTTGCGCGGACAAATGTCCCTCGTGGGACCGAGGATTCACATGCTCAAAGAGGTGGCGAAATTTGAAAGCATGGATAAATACAAAAAGATTTTCGTGATCAAGCCGGGCGCGACCGGCCTTGCGCAGCTCAATCAATTCACAAACCCGGAACTGTCGTTTGAAGAGGAGATAAAGCTAGATTTGTTTTACATAGAAAACTGGTCAATGAAGGTCGACCTTTATATCATTACCAAAACCTTCTTTTATCTGCTGATTAAACGGCCGCGGGCAGATTACTAGCCCCATGCGCGTTGCACTCGTTCACGAATTTTTGATTCAAATGGGAGGAGCGGAAAAAGCGCTGCGGAACTTTCATGAGATTTTTCCTAAAGCTCCTGTGTTTACATTGTTTTATGACAAAGAACGTACAGATGGAATATTTGAAGGCTGGGACATCCGAACGAGCAGGCTGCAGCGTCTCAAGAACCGCTACAAATGGTTTCTGCCATTGATGCCAAGAGCTATCGAAAGCTTTGATTTATCAGGATATGATGTCGTGCTCTCCGATGCTTCCGCTTTCGCAAAAGGAGTAATCACCAAGAAACCGACTGTGCATGTTTGTTACTGTCACACGCCAACCAGATATATCTGGGAGGACGCGGCCGGCTACGTTAACTCTTTGCCCTATCCGAGAATAGTCAAATTACTTGCCAAGCATTACCTCAATTTTAACCTCAAAAAATGGGACTATCGAGCGGCGCAAAGACCGGATTATATGATTGCCAATTCCAAAACCGTGCAAGCAAGAATAAAAAAATATTATGACCGCGCCTCGACCGTGATCTATCCGCCGGTTGATACTGATTTTTATAAGCCAACTGGTGCCAGGCAGGATTATTTTTTGACTGGCTCGCGCCTCGAGCCATACAAGAAAATCGATTTGGTAGTGCAGGCGTTTAACGAGTTAAAATTGTCCCTGAAAGTGGTCGGGACAGGCACAGAGCTGGAGAGATTGAAAAACATGGCCAAATCTAATATTGATTTTGTCGGCAGGGTTTCTGACCAAGAGCTTCGTAAATTATACGGCGGAGCGCAAGCGTTTGTGTTCCCGGCAGTAGAAGACGCCGGCCTCATGGTACTCGAGGCTTTGTCCTGCGGCACGCCGGTTATCGGTTTGAACATGGGCGGCACGGCAGAGTTTGTTGGAGACGGCGAGAACGGGATTTTATTCCAGAATCAGACAGTTGATGACATTGTCGCGGCTGTGAGAAGGTTTCGTTCGGAAAATTTTAAAGCGGATGTCCTTCGCCGCAGCACCCTGCCATATGACAGAGCGGTATTCAAAAAGAAAATCACGGATTTCGTTAATCATGCCGCTGCGAAATAGGTTTATGAAAATCGCCATTGACATCAGAGCGCTAATGGAAGGCAAAACCACGGGAGTGGAGGTTTATCTCGTGAATTTACTGCATGAGCTGTTCAAGATTGATTCTAAAAATCAATATGTGTTGTTTGCGAATTCGTTTCGCGCGGTTAGTTTACCGTCATTTAACTATTCAAACGTGAAGCTTATTGTTACCAAATATCCAAATAAAATATTTAACCTGTCCCAAAAGCTGGGTTTTCTGCAAATGGAAAAATTGCTTGGTCCAGTCGATTTATTTTTTTCCCCGCACTGGCGCGTGGTTACCCTCAAATCTTCTACGCCACTCGTGGTGACCTTTCACGATTTGTTTTTTGAAATAATCCCGGAGTTTTTTACCGCCAGGCGCAGGCTTTGGCATGCTTTTATGGATTACCCCAAGGCTGCTCGCCGCGCGAAAAAAATCATCGCTGTTTCAGACAACACTAAAAAAGATTTGGAGGATTTATACGGAATTGAGAACAGTAAAATCAAGGTGGTTTATCCAGGCATGAACCCACCTCGACCTTCGGCACCATCTCTCAATCAGTATTTTCTCTATTTTGGCACGCTTGAACCAAGAAAAAATATCCAAACTGTGATTGCTGCTTATGAGAGATATGCGCGTGAAAGTAGTGTGAAGAGAAAGCTTGTAATCGCCGGCTCAAGCGGCTGGAAAACAAAGCTTTCAATCCCGCAAAGCCTCGCCGATGCAATCATTGTGAAAATCAATCCAGACGAACAGGAAAAATCCGCGCTGTACCAAAACGCGTTTGCTTTTTTGTTTCCCAGTTTCTATGAGGGGTTTGGCTTTCCAATCTTGGAAGCCGCCCGGAGCGGCAAGGTTGTGGTCGCTAGCCGTAACTCGAGCCTTGAGGAAATCGGCAAGGACTTCGCGCTGCTGGCAAACGCGTTTCGTCCGGCGCAGTTCGCCAGACTGATGCTGGAGCTTGAGCATGATGAAAATCTGCGAATTGATTTGGAGAAAAGAGGATGGCGGATTGCTGAAAAGTTTAACTGGAGAACTGCAGCCGAGCAGACGTTGCGCGTTTTTGAGGAGGCTGCGGTATGAGGATTGGCATTGATATGAGAATGGCGGGTACCGGAGAAGGCATCGGAAGGTACTGTGAGGAATTGGTCAGGCATTTGGCTGAGATTGATCATGAAAATGAATACTTTTTGATTTCCAGTTCTCAGTTTCCAATTTTCAATGAATTTTCAAGACCTAATTTTCATTTAGTACGGGTGAAATCCAGGTATTATTCTTTCATGGAGCAGACGTATTTCATTTGGGAATTGTTTAACCTGCGGCTTGATCTGATGCATTTTAGCAGCTTCAATGTGCCGATATTTTACCCGCGCAGATTTATCGTGACTATTCACGACGTTATTCATCACCGGTTTCCTGGGAGAAAAAAAACCAGGCTTCTTCACAGGCTGGCATACCGGGCTACGATCTGGCTCGCGGCAAAGCGGGCATCCAAGGTAATTGCGGTTTCGGAAACAACGGCCGAAGATATCAGGAGCGTGTTTGGCATCAACAAAGAAAAGATCGCGGTGATTTACGAGGGAGCAATGGCTAAAACAGCGGAAGCCGGACAAAACCATCATTATGAAAAACCATTTTTGTTATTTGTGGGTGTCTGGCGCCAGTACAAGAACCTGCCGAAGCTGGCGCTTGCTTTTGATATACTAAGAGAGAAATACAAAATCGACGCCAACCTGGTTTTGGCCGGTAAAATCGATCCCTTTTATCCTGAAATAAAAAAAACAGTTTTTAGCATAAAAAACTCCATGCACATCAAAGCTCCCGGCTTTGTCTCAGATCAAGAACTTGCAAATCTATACCAAAAAGCCACGATATTTGTGCTGCCGTCACTGGTTGAAGGTTTCGGACTCATTGGTATTGAGGCGCAGACTGCCGGTAAACCGGTGGCAGCGTCGGATATTCCAGTGCTGCGCGAGATACTCGGGCAAGGAGCAGTGTATTTCAACCCTGACGACGAGCAGGATATGGCAGAAAAGATCGCTGATCTGTGGCTCGATGAAAATAAGGCGCAGATGCTGGCGAATAAAGGCCTCGAGAACGCCAAGCGTTTTGACTGGAAAAATACGGCTTTGCAAACCAGAGCGCTGTATGAAGGAGCAATAGCATGAGAGTATTTCTAGTGGGCGGCGGAACCGGGGGAGCGACAGCGCCAGTACTCGCGGTTGGCGAGGCCTTGCTCCAGCTTCATCCAGCAACCAAGCTGTTTTTGGTTGGCAACCAGGGTATAGAACAAAAAATGGTTGATAAATCAAAGTTGCCCTTGGTTTATTTATCTATCCCCGCGGGCAAGTGGAGGCGTTATTTTTCACTCATGAATTTTTTTGACGTTTTCAAAACGATCTTTGGTTTTTTTAAATCCTTGCGGCTTATCAGCGAATACCAGCCTGACATGATTTTTGGCGCTGGCAGTTTTGTCCAGGTTCCGCTGGCTTATGCCGCTTACGTAAAAAGAGTGCCTGTTATCATCCATCAGCCGGATTTTGATCTGCTGCTTTCTACCAGATTGGTAGCGCCAGTCGCGAAGGCTGTCACAGTCAGCTTCGCGGCCAGCGAAAGGAGCCTCCCGGAGTTTTCCGGCCTCTTGCGGCGGATCGAAAAATCCAAGGTCACGGTAACCGGCAACCCGGTTCGCAAAGAAATTTTTGGCGGTTCAAAAGATAAGGCCAGAAAAACCTTTGGCCTCAACAAAGATTATCCGGTGCTGCTTGTAATCGGCGGCAGCCAGGGCGCGGCGCGCCTAAATGAAGTGATTCTGGCGGCAGCAAGCGAGCTGGTAAAATATGTGCAAATCATTCATATTACCGGCAGCAAGCGAGCTGGTAAACAGTTTTACAACCACCCGCACTATCACGGTTACGAATACATTGGCACAGATCTCAGAGACGCTTACGCGGCGGCGGACCTGGTCATAAGCCGCGGTGGCATCTCAACCATTACAGAGCTGTCGGCACTGGCGAAACCAGCGATTGTTGTTCCTCTACCAAAAAGCCCGCAGGAAACAAACGCGGAAATCCTGGCGTTCACGCGATCTGCCGTGGTAGTGTTTGAGGAGTTTCTAACTGAGAAGCTGATCGTAAATTTGGTGCGCAAAGTAATGTGGAACCAGAACGCGGTGCAAACCATCAAGGATAATATAAAAAAACTGCTGCCTCGCAATGCTGACCGAAAAATCGCTAAGCTCATACTCGATTTCCATGACAATACCCCCTAATAATCATCCGCAGCGACCAAAGATTGGCCTCGCTCTCTCCGGAGCGTCTGGTCGTGCCATCGCGCATATCGGGATTTTGGAAGTCTTTCGGGAAAATAATATTCCGATAGATTACATTTCCGCCTGCTCGTCTGGCTGCGTTGTCGCTGCCAGTTTTGCCTGTGGAACAATGGATAAATTAAAAGAAGACTGGTTGAAGCTGGAACGTAAAACTTTATTGGATTTTTTCATGCTTGATAAAACCAGCAATGGAATTTTTGATTTGGAAAAATTTGGCCAATGGGTGGCCGCTTATACCAACGGAAAAAGACTGGAAGAGGTTGCGCCCCGTCTCGGCTTTGTGAGCGCTGATATAGTCTCAGGCGTGCCGGTTCTACTCTCCCTGGGAGACATAGCAAAGGCCGCGCAAGCCAGCTGCGCTGTGCCGGGACTCTTCCGGCCAGTGGACTGGGGCGGCATGCGTTTAGTCGACGGAGGCCTTTATAACATTGTGCCAACAACGCAGGCCAAGGAAATGGGCGCTGACATTGTCATCGGCGTGGATATCGCCGCCACGCGCTACATGTTTTCCAATAAATGGTATCCGATAAAAAAGACTTATGACGCTTTGCGCAATAGTTTGCCAGCCAGAGCTTATATGAAAGTTCACCGGGCGATTGATAAAATTTTGGTGAGCGCCACGCGTGCTCAGGCTGATACTGATCCGGGCGTATTTGCGCTGCTGGACAGAGCGCTCGAGATAACTATTGCTAACGCGGAAAAATATAAAGGCGTTATAAGCGGCTATGATCTGCTGCTCGAGCCGAACGTCAAGCACCTTGGTAAAATCAGCTTTAAAAATTCCTTGATGATGCTCGAGGAGGGCAGGCGAATCGCCATGGGAGCATTGCCAAAAATCAGAAAGCTTATTGACAGTAAAACTTTATGAAGATACTGGCGCACCGCGGCGGGATGGGCCGCGCTCCGGAAAATTCTATGATAGGCTTTAAGCGCGCGCTTGAGGACGGCGCCGATGGTTTTGAATGCGACGCGATGTTCACGCGGGACAAAGAGCCGGTGATAATGCATGTTCCATTTCACAGCTCAAGCATTCATCGCCAAACCGGAAAACGCATATATCTGGATCAAATAAACTGGAAGGATTTAAGTGGCATTAAAGCTCTCGGCGAGCCTATCGTCCATCTAAATGAATTGCTCGAGTTTGTCAGCAACAACAAAGCCATCTGCGTGATAGAACCCAAGCGCGTCGACAATGTCCTTATAGAAAAAGTAATAAACGCCATCAAAGAGTTTAAGGTGGAAGACCGAGTGGAAATGATCAGTTGGAACTCCAGAAAAGAAAATCTTTTGTACGCAAAAAAAATGATGCCGCGCTTGAAAACCACGGTGATTACCTTGTGGCCAATAGGGGACTGGGTGAGGATCGCCAAGAATGCTAATGCTGATGCTATTGTTCCCGGCTGGGATCTCGGACCACATTGGTTAATGTTTGATAAACTGTTAAGACACTTTGAGCGCAAAGTCGCGGATGCCCACGCAAAGGGAATCGAGGTCCATCTTGGACTCGCGAACACAACACGCGACATAGTTTGGGCGGCGAAGCAGAGGCCCGACCGGATTTATTCCGATGATGTCGCGTTCCTTAGAAAAATTTTAAACAATCATGATTAGCGCAAAAAAAATCCATATTGTCGGCATCAGCGGCGCTGGAGTGTCCGCGCTCGCGGTGCTTTTGCGTCAACAAGGAGCGGTAGTGTCCGGGTCAGACCTTGAGACCGGCGGCCACAGCGCAGAAAATGTTCCCGCGGATGCCGAGCTTCTCATTTATTCCAACGCAGTCCCTGAGGACAATGCAGAGCGCGCGAAAGCCCGCGAGATGGGCATCAGGCAGCTATCATACCCGGAGGCTTTGGGAGAATACTCGAGCGGGAAAAAAATCATTGCCGTGTCTGGCACTAATGGCAAAACTACGACCACGGCCATGATTGCAGCGATCCTGACAGAGGCTGGTTTGGATCCGACTGTGCTTGTTGGAAGCAAGGTGCTCGCTTGGGGTTCAAACGCTCGTTTGGGAAAAAGCGAATACCTCGTACTAGAGGCGGACGAATACCGCCGAGCGTTTTTGAACTATAACCCGGACATTGTTGTGGTCACAAACATAGCGCCCGATCACCTCGACTATTATAAAGACCTTGAGGACATCAAAACCGCGTTTTTTCAATTCACTCAAAAAATAAAGCCCGGCGGGGTGCTTGTTTACAATGTCGAAGATGAGTCAGTTTCCTGGGTCGCCCAGAAATATGGAGGGCAAGCGATCGGATTTGCTGCCAGTACTACAAACTACAAATTGCGCGTGCCAGGAAAATATAACAAGGCAAACGCTCAGGCCGCCGCCGCTGTGGCCGCAGTCCTCGGAATAGGCGATGAGACAATCAAATACGCGCTCGAATCGTTCGCCGGAACATGGCGGCGGTTCGAAAGAGTTGGCAAATTCGGCGAGACAGAAATCATTTCCGATTACGCCCATCATCCGGACAGTGTCCGCGGCACGCTCGAAGCCGCCGCCAAAATATACGACAATAAAAAAGTCTTGATGGTGTTTCAGCCGCATCAGCATAATCGCACAAAAAATCTATTCCACGAATTCGTGCAGGCGTTTTGCGACAGCACGGTGGATGATATCCTTCTGGCGGAAATATTTGAGGTTGCTGGGCGTGAGGAAACCGCGGATCGGGACGTCAGCTCCAAGGATCTCCAAGTCGCGATCGCCAAATGCGGAAAAAACGCGCGTTACGCAAAAAGTCTCGCTGATTGCGAGGAGCAGCTAAGAAAAATCGCGAAACAATATGACGCAGTTATCATTATGGGGGCAGGCGACATATACAAAGTCGCTGACAAACTGGTCACAAGTAACAAATAACAAGTGCTTATCAAAAACGATTTTCCACTCAGAGATTTCACGACGATCGGGATTGGCGGTCCGGCTCGCCTTTTCGTCACTGTTACAAACGAAAAAGAATTGGTTTCCGCGCTCAAGCTTGCAAAAAAATCCGGCAAAGCATGGTATGTACTCGGTGAAGGATCAAACATGGTCGCTTCTGACCGCGGGTTTTCCGGAATGATCATCGCCAATCAAATTGAGAAATATGTTCGCAAAGGGGACCGTGTCACAATTGGCGCTGGCAACAACCTTTTCAAATTCATTATGCAGCTCAATGTTTTTGGGCTCGCAGGCATGGAGCGCATGGCCGGTATTCCGGGTACAGTGGGCGGTGCGATCTATGGCTGCGCCGGCGCTTATGGCCAGGAGATCAGAGATCACCTTGTGTCAGTACGATTTTGGGACGGCAAGAAATTTAGAAAATTTTCAAACGAAGAATGCGGATTCGGCTATCGCGGCAGCGCGTTTAAAAAGCATAAAAACTGGGTCATAACTGAGGCAGTCTTCAAACTCGAAACAGGGCGCGCGGCTGAGCTCATGAAAATTTCCAGGGACACAATATCGCTTCGTGAGAAAAAATATTATCCTGGCCTGAAATGCCCAGGGAGCTTTTTTAAGAATCTAAAACTCGATGACCTGCCGGCCAAAGGCGCGAAAGCGCTTCTTAAAAAAATCGACCCTGAGGCGGTGAAATACGGCAAACTCCCCTCAGGTTATCTTTTGGAGCGGATCGGTGCCAAAGGCATGAAGCAGGGGAGGGTGGCTGTCGCGCACCATCACGCAAACCTGATCTTCAACACGGGTGGCGGCAAGGCCGCTGACGTGAAGAAATTATCAACAAGGCTAAAAAGGCTTGTAAAAAAGAAATTTGGCATTATAATTGATGAAGAAGTTCAATATCTTTAACTCATCTCCCCATGCGAAGGGGGAGAATAAGAGGGGTAGGCACATGAATATTCAAATCAAAGGCACGAACCTGGAGCTCACAGAGCCCCTAAAAAATTATGTTAACGAAAAGATCGGCAATCTCGAGCACTATTCAAACGAGATCCAAAACGGGCGAGTGGAGCTCGAAACCTCTACTCGCCACCAAAAAGGTTTTTTCCGCTGCGAGGTCAACCTGGATATGCCGCACATGGCTGTGATCAGGGCCGAGAGCACAGAACCTGATCTTTACGCTGCCATCGACCTTGTTGTTCCGAAGCTCAGAGAACAGATCGAGCGCCACAAAGGCCGAGCACACGGCGAGGATCGCCGCCTCCAGCGCTATATGAAAACAATTTTTGCCTGGCGTCCCTGGAAAAAGAGCTGATTTGGAGTTGACAATCAGAGCCAGCGTGTTATATTTCTTTCTGTCTGTTTTTTAATAGGGAGAAAAAATTGGCAGTAAAAAAGAACTGGAAAAAATTTTGGAAACTGGGGGTCGAGGAATACAACACTCAATATTTTGACATAACAAAAGACGGCGAACTGACTGTCCGTGAAGGCAACTATATCTACAATCTCAACGACTTGGTGAAAAAATACGGCTCACCACTTGAGGTTGTTTTTCCTTTTATCCTCGAGGAACGTCTCGAAGACCTGCAGGATTATTTCCGCGCGTACATGAAGATCCAGGGCTACAAAGGGAAATTTTTCTATCACTATCCGATGAAAGTCAACCAGAACAAGGAATTTGTCATGCCTCTTATCTCAGAAGGCGCGCATATGGAGGTCGGCTCAGTCAACGAGCTGTGGCTGGTCAAAAAACTCTGGGAAGGGGAAAAATTCCATTCCAAGCTTCGTGTATTGTGCAACGGACCAAAGACTGACGCTTACCTCAAGCTCATCGACGAGTTGCGTGGCAAAGATCTGCAGATCATGCCAGTCATCGAGGACGAGCATGAACTCGAGAAACTTGCTAAATACAAAGGTGACGTCGGGATCCGTGTAAACCTTGATACCAAAGCGGACACGCACTGGGACAAAAAAATTGATCGGTTCGGACTTACCGCCAAACAAATCCTTGCGCTACCGCGCATGAAAAATCTCAAGCTCCTGCACTATCATATCGGTTCGCAGATCACGACTCTTTCCAGCGTCATCAACCCGGTCAGGGATGCCATGGAGCTTTATATCAAGCTCTCGAAGCTCCAGCCGAGCCTTGATACGCTTGATATCGGCGGCGGTTTCGGGGTGCCGTATGAAAAAAAACCGTTTTATACAGCAAAGGAAATCTCTGAAAAAATCATCAAGCTTCTCAAAAAAATGAGTGATGAGGCGGGCGTTCGCCACCCGAACCTTGTGGTAGAGTGGGGGAGATACATTGTCGCCCCAGCGCAAGTCACGATCTATAACGTGATCGCGGAAAAACCTATCCCGAAAGCGAACGCCAAATCCTGGTATGTCATTGACGGCAGCTTTATGAACGATTTACTCGATACCTGGGCCATCCACCAGAAATGGCATGTGGCGCCGGTAAACAACGCCAACACCCGCGACCTCAAGAGCGTTTGGCTAGCTGGGTCATCCTGCGACAGCGATGATAAATATACGGCTGGCGGCAACTATATCCTTTTGCCAAAACTCAAGGAAGAACCGCAGTATTTCGCGGTATTTGACTCTGGCGCTTATCAGGACGCTCTCGCATCCCATCATTGCCTGCTCTCAAGCCCAGCCAAGCTCATTGCGCAGGACGGCACGATAAAAATCGCCCGCAAGCGAGAATCCTCGGAAATGGTAGGCAAGCTGTTCGGCTGGGGCACGAACGGAGATCATTAATAGAAAAAATATGAAAATCACCCCCAACAATTTCCTAGGTATTGCAGAAATCGCCCCTACTGAGGCTGAAGCGCTCATCTTACCTGTGCCGCTCGAGGCTACGGTGAGTTATGGCAAAGGCACGCGCAAAGGGCCGGAAGCCATAATCAAAGCCTCCCAGCAAGTCGAGCTTTACGACCATGAGCTCGGCTACGAAGTCCAGGATCAAGTCAAAATTGGTACTCTGCCTGCGGTCGACCTCGGGGATGAAGGCGCAGAAGGAGCACAGAACATAATTGCGGAAACTGTAAAACCGTGGACAGATAAATTCGTGCTATCTGTTGGTGGTGAGCATTCTATAACGCCGGCGCTGGTAGGGGAATACAAAAAGAAATATTCGGATCTTTCCATTTTGTATTTTGATGCGCACACTGATATGCGCGAGGAATGGGAAGGGACCAAATGGTCTCATGCTTGCGCGGCGCGTCGCTGCCAGGACAACCACGGCATAAAAAACATTGTTTGGGTGGGAATTCGTAATACCTCGCTCGGCGAACAGCAATACATTGACAAAAATCAGGTCAATTACGGCAACAAATACGATTTGAAAAAAATCATTTCGCAACTGTCAAAAAATGTGTATATCTCGTTTGACATCGATGTGTTCGACGTCTCCACTATGCCGGCGACAGGCACGCCCGAGCCCGGGGGAATTAATTGGTATCAGGCTATGGAAATTTTTGAAGCCGTGACACGCGAAAAAAACGTGGTTGCCGCTGACATTACCGAATGTGCGCCGATTCCCGGATTCCACGGCTATGATTTTCTGACGGCCAAGCTCGCTTTTAAATTGATCGGTTATAAATTCAGAAAATAACGTGGCACCCCTTCACACATTCGAATTCATCCTCAAGAACTATAAAAATTTCAATTCTCGCGCGCTCAAAGACGCGCTGATCGCGTATCACCGCCACATGGAAAAAGGCGGCAAAATGCTGTGGGCTGTGGCCGGAGCCATGTCGAGCGCACAGCTGGGCATTACCATGGCGCCTGCGATCAGGGCAGGGCTCATCCACGCGTTGTCTGTAACGGGCGCGAACCTGGAGGAATCACTTTTCCGGCTCGTGGCGCACAAATCCTACAAAGATTTTCCTGATTACCGCTATTTTACCAAGGACGACGACACCAAGATTTTGGAAAACCGCATGCGGCGCGTGACTGACACGAGCATTCCTGAGGACGAAGCGTTTCGCGTCGTGGAAAAATACATTGTGCCAATGTGGGTGGAGGCCACCAAAACTGGCACGCGCAAATTCTGGCACGAATATTTCTATGAGCTAGTGCAAAAAGACCAGAGTCTCTACGAAGGGCGTCCAGAAGAATCCTGGCTCCTGGCGGCTGCGGAAAAAAACCTGCCGATCGTGGTACCTGGCTACGAAGATTCTACGTTTGGAAATATTTTTGCCTCGCACGTGAAAACAGGAGAGGTGGACGCATCCATCGCCAAATCTGGTATCGAATATATGGCGAATTTCTACGATCAATACCAGGAACTGTCGAAAGGAGAGGGGATTGGGTTTTTCCAGATTGGCGGGGGTATTGCTGGCGATTTCCCCATCTGCGTTGTACCCTCCATCAAATACGATCTGCAGCAAGAGGTGAGACCGTGGGCGTATTTCTGCCAGATTTCTGATTCTACTACGTCTTATGGCTCGTATTCTGGGGCTACGCCAAATGAAAAAATCACCTGGGACAAACTGACTCGCGACACACCCATGTTTGTGGTGGAATCTGACGCGACTATTGTCGCCCCGCTCATGCTCACCGCGCTTCTCGAGGCCAAAGAAAATCCAGACGAAGCAAACAAGCTCATCGGAAAATATACGACATAATTCATGAGACTGAGATTTATCATCCCAGCCGTTATCGCCTTCGTAATTTCTCTGGCGATAATTTTTTTGAGACCAGAAACCGCTGTAGTAGATCTGCCGGAGAAGGGGACTAATATCATCGCTTTTGGCGACAGTTTGGTCACTGGGTATGGCCTGACCACGGTTGGCGACGATTTTGTGTCGCTTCTGTCCAAACGTACTGGCTCTCAGATCATCAACGCAGGGCTGAACGGTGATACGACAGGTTCCGCATTGTCGCGGTTAGAAAAAGACGTACTCTCGCAAGATCCGCGAATTGTGATCGTTCTACTCGGCGGCAATGATGCCTTGAGGCACGTTCCAGTAGAAGAAACCTTTCGCAACCTAGGTGCGATAATTGATGGCATCCATGCAAAAGGGTCTGCTGTAATTTTGGTTGGCGTGAAGGGGAGCTTCTTTGGCGACAAATATGACAATGAGTTTGATAGGCTTGCAGATGCCAAAAAGGTAAATTACATCCCAGATATTTTAAAGGGTTTATTTGGACACGCAGACCTCATGACGGACGCGATACATCCGAATGCTCGTGGTCACGCTATCATGGCTGACCGTATCGAGCCAGTATTGAAGAAACTTTTGGAGTAGCAAAGTAAAATCGCAATTTCCGTATGGACATAGCGAATTGTTCGGGTCTTTGGAACGAGGATCCAAAAAAGCTGTCTGGGATTATTTGCTAAAGGCGTACGATGGTAAACTTCTCGGCATAAATCCAGTTCACGTACTCCACGCGCTTGATGGCATTTTGAGTCCGGAAGATCGATTGGCACTCCGTTTCAAGGCACAAGACGCGTGTCGTATCAATAGACTCATTTGCGATTTTGAATTATACAGCATGTCGCACAATATACCTTTTACGACTGATAATATAATCACAATCAAAAAGACCGCATACGGATACGGTCTTTGTTTTAAATATAATGCTATTTCAAGAAATCCAGCGGGTTGTAAGTATAGCCGTAAGGAATCTGGTACGGGCCGTAGATGTGCTGGTACGCGCCGCCCTGGATACCAAAGCCGTCTTCGTCAAAGATCGTGAAATGAAGGTGGTATCCCCTTTCTGGTCCGTACAAAAGACGGGTGGTGTTGCCAGTGTTGCCTTCAAACCCGACAATATCGCCAGCCTTTACCGTTTGACCGGTTGTGACTCGCACTGATCGCATGTGAGCGTACAGCGTGTAAATGCGGAAAACCTTGCCATCTTTTGACAGCGCGTGTTTGATAACAGCCCAGTTGCCGTACGCGGCCTGGCCAGTGCCTGTAGCGTGCACTATGCCGTCGCCAGCCGCATAAATCGTGGTTCCTGCAGGCGCTGCAATATCAAGACCGTTGTGAAAACTGTAACCGAGGGCGGTAAAACCAGTGCGTCCATATCGCTGGGTTAAAACTCCTGACATTGGCCAGCGCAGCAAACCGCCGGTGATAAGAGGCGCTGATTTGTCTCCCAGGCGTTCCCTGATCGCGGTTTCAATATCAAAAATCTCGCGCTCGATCTGTTCCTGTTTTTGCGACGCGTCAGCGAGCAGAGATTGGTAGAGGCGCTCCTGGCCTCTCGTGGCAGCAAGCAAACCTGCCTTGAGGCCGCGCTGATCCTCAAGGGCGCCTTCCGCAAGCACGAGCTCATGCTTGGTTCGCTCTTCGTTGGCAAGCTCGGTTGCCAGCTCAGCTCTTTTGCTCTCGAGCTGGGCTTTGAGGATTTTTATTTCCTCGAGGAGTTCGTTGGTTTTTTCCTGCAAATTTCCCGCGTATGTTACCTGATCCAGGAACTCGGAAAACGTGTCGTTCGCCAAGGTTATCTCCAGCGCGCTCATATCATCATATTCATTTATGAGTCGCAGAGTTTCTGCAAGAAAAGTTTTCTGCCGCTCAATCTGTTCTTGTTTGTCCTGGATCTGCAGTTGAATCTCCGTGATCTTGGCCTGAAGCTGTTCGATTTCGATTCTCGAGGCCTCTATTTTAACCTCAGTTTGGCGAATCTGCAGATCATACAAGGCGATTTCGTTGCGCAGTGACGCGGCCTGTTTTTGCGCCCGCGAAATCTCTCCTTGCAGATTATTTATTTCGCTTTGAATCTGACTCAGTCGCTGCTGGCGCTCGTTGATGTCGCTTCTAAGATCGTCCACGGTTTGGGCGGAACCAATGCCAATCGCAACAAAAAACAGTATTCCTACGAAAACTGTTCTCGAGAATAAACGCATCAAATTGAGCTTTGGTTTCAGGCTGTACATTTTCTATATTATATCAAATTTATGACAATTTGTCAATAGCCGCGCTGATTCGTACTGTGATCGTGCCTGCTCCGTTTGGCAGCCGCAAAAAAACATTCAGAATCTCGAACGGACTGGGACTAGCGCGCAAGCCAGAGAGCGCAGCCCTGAGCGGCCAAAGGACAGAACCTTTATCATTTTTGCCAATGTGATCAAAAAAGATTTTTTGAATTTCATCAGTTGATGTGTCCGGCTTAAGATTGCGAGTTATCTCTAAAGACGAGGTTAGTGATTTGATTATTTCATCATCAGACATTTTTTTCCAGCGCAAAAGCTCTTTTTCGTATTCGGGTACAGCAAAGAAGAAAGAAAACTCGTTTTCTATGAGCTGGTCGAGCGCCCAAAAATCTTCAACGCGCGACAAAACCAGCGGCGCGATTGATTGGAGAATTTTTTCGTCCTCTATCCCCCATTTCATCTGTACTATCTTTTTAAGGCGGCCATAAAAGGTCGTATCGGTGAGTTTTTTCCTCTGTATCCACTGCTTATTCAGCCAGTTAAATTTTTTGATATCGAAAATCGCGTTAGCGCGGTTGACTTTAGCAAGATCAAATTGGTCGACGAGTTCGTCGAGAGAAAAAATCTCCTGCTCGGTTTTCGGGTTCCATCCCAGAAGCGCGATGTAGTTGATGATTGCTTCGACTTCGAAAAAATCGAGATAAAGCAAAGCATCTGAGGCCTGATCGCGCTTGGATAGTTTTTTGTGATCTGGCTTGGTGATGAGGGGCAGATGTGCAAACTGCGGAGCAGTCCAGCCGAGCATCTGATAGAGAAGCAAGTGCTTGGGCGTTGAGGGTACCCATTCTTCGCCTCTGATCACGTGGGTGATCCCTGTATCATGATCATCAACAACGTTTGCCGAATGGTAGGTCGGGTAGCCGTCAGATTTAAGAAGGACCTGATCATCGAGGAATTCGTTACGGGTAGAAATCTTGCCGTAGATCAGATCCTCGAGCACTGTCTCCCCTGCCGGGATCTTCATGCGAATCACGGGTTTGCTTTTTGCTCGCAGTTTTTCTTTTTCTTCGTCAGACAAATTCAAACAGTGCCGGTCGTATTTCGGAGGCTGTTTGTTTTCGGTCTGAAGCTTTCGCAGTTTATCAAGGCGCTCTGGCGAGCAAAAACATTCGTAGGCATGTCCCTCGGACATGAGCTTGCCGGCGATTTCCTGGTAGCGCGCAAGCCTCTGTGATTGAAAAATTATCGCATCAAAATTGTCTGGCACGAGGCCGTAGCGCTCGAGGGCCTGCTTGATCTGATCAACCGCCCCTTCCACGTATCTCGTCTGGTCAGTGTCTTCGATGCGCAGCAAAAATTCGCCCTTGTGCTTGCGGGCAAAAAGGAAATCAAACAGCGCAGTACGCACGCCGCCGACATGCAGGAATCCTGTCGGCGATGGCGCAAATCTTACCCGAACCTGAGTCATATATGAAATTATACCTTAGGTCTGAGGCAATAGAAAATCAACCCCAAAACGCCCTTGGAAATACGCCAGAGGCGCCAGGGTTGGGTCAGTAGCCGCCACAGCCACTCCAGGCCTGTTTTACGCCAAATTTGGGGTGCTGGCGGCCTTTTTGAGGCCAGATAATCGAAAGTACCACCTAGGCCGATAGCGAGCTTTATGGGCAGTTTTGGGAGGTTCTCCGCGATCCATGTTTCCTGCCGAACCGGTCCTAGCGCGACAAAGAGGAAATCTGCGTTAATGTCTGTGGTGATTTGATTGGAGGTTCCCGCAATTTTGAGGTTCGGAAATCTGGATCTGAGTTTTTGCGCTGCCAGCGCAGAGGTGTCGCCAAAACCACCGAGCAAAAAAACCGAGAGTCCCCTCTCCTCGGCGAGCCGGGCCAAGTCCCAAACAAAATCTGAACCAGAGATTTTTTCCGGGATCGGATCGCGAATTTTTTTGGGAGCAAAGATTACGGCAAACAAACTCGAAATTAATTTCAAAACCCTTTTCACTCCCACCCCCTCATAATCTCCCCCTCGGGCAGGGGGAGAAAACTTTAGAAAGTGCGCGGCCCACAACACACCGATGCCGTCGGGCAGGGCAAACGTTGCCGAGTTCAAAACATCCCTAAATCCCCTATCGCTTTGCGCTTTCACGAGCATTTCCGAGTACGGCGTCACAATAAAAATCTTCTGGTTTTCGGCCAGCAACTTTTTAATAAGAAACAAAAGCGTATTTTTAGTATCATTATTTATTTTTACGCCAAGGACGCTGATTTTCATAATGTAGAATGTAAAATGCAAAAATCAAAATGACAGTTTAAAACTATAAAATTTTGAATTGTCATTTTACATTTTGATCTTTAAATTTTCCATTATCCGAGTTTGTAACTCTCGATCAGCCGATGTGTTGCCGTACCAGGTGTTAGCTCACTCTCATATAAATCAATCTTGTCCACGGTGAACTCGCGCGGTTCAAAGTTGTCTATGACTGGACGCATGTTGCGGCCGGTTTTGGATTTGGCCAAAAGAATGTGCGGTAGAAAGCTTCTGCGTTCTCTTTTACCAAGCCTTGCGCTTTTCAATTTATCTTTGAGCTCATCTCGAAGCTCATTGAGGACGTCATTATCCTCTGGCACAAGCCAAAGCATATCCTGATGAGTTTCGATCGCGGCGAGTTTCAACGAGAATGGTTTGAAATACGGCGCCACCTCAGATAGCGCTTTTTGTGATTCCGTGATGCGAGCGTTATTTAGTTCACCGAGGAAGCTCAAAGTGATATGAAAATTTTTCGGATTCATCCAGCGGATCCAATAGATGTCAGGGCGCGCTAAACGGCCCAGATAATCTTTCATCTGCGGCGGCAAATCTATGCTTACAAAACATCGAGAAGTCATAACAGCGGCACTCTCTCCTGGCCAGGAGAGAGTGCCGCTGTACTTGGCGGGAGAGAGGTCGAACGCATATCTACCCCTCCTGCCCTTTGGGCATCCTCCCCTCTCAAGGAGATGTTAAGCGGATGGTGTCTTTCCATGGTAGAATTATAGCGAAATGTCGAATTTTAAACGAGTCATCAACATCATCCCGCTAACCTCTGTAAATTTGGGCAGCACCCAAATTTTTACGTATTCGGTACCTCTTGACCTGCAAGACAAGCTTCGCCCTGGGCAGCTCGTCAAGGTCCCGTTCGGCAGACGCGTGATCCTCGGGCTCGTATCCTCCATGGAGATGCACCGGCTCCCCAAAGAAACCAAAGGTCTCAAAGAAATCCAGGAGCTTATCGGCAGCATTCCGGTTATTTCTGACAAACACGTCGCTCTGGCCAATTGGCTGGCAAACTATTACGTTTCACCGCTCGGCCTTGTGGTCAAAGCCATGCTCCCCAGATTCGCCAAAAAAGTAAAAGACCCGGGCATCGTGGGTTATGAAAAATTCAACCCTGACTATATTCTCACTGATCATCAGCGGTACGCAGTGTCGCAGATCACGAACTGCTTGGGCCGCAGCGCGACAATCATGCTGCATGGCATCACTGGCTCGGGAAAAACCGAGGTTTACATGCAGGTCATCGAGCGTGTGCTTGAGAGTGGAAAACAAATCATCGTGCTTGTACCGGAGATTTCTCTGACCGCTCAGGCAATCGAACGTTTCGCGCGGCGCTTTGGCATTGACCGCATCGCGCTTTTGCACAGCAAACTCAAGGATAGCGAGCGGTTATGGATGTGGCAAAAAATCTGGGAAGGTGAAAAAAAGATCATCATCGGCCCAAGGTCGGCTGTTTTTGCCCCGGTGCAGGATCTCGGTCTCATAGTGATGGATGAGGAGCATGATCCATCGTTTAAACAATACGACCAACACCCGAAATATCACGCACGCGATGTTGCAGGAAAACTTTCAGAAATCTGGAACTGTCCATTGATATTGGGCGATGCCACCCCATCTATCGCAACCTATTACCGCGCCGCCACCAATGCTGATGGGAGAACCGTTCTGCTTGCTCTTCCCCATCGCATCATGGCTGATGTTGGACTGCCCAAAGTCCGCGTCGCTGACATGAGAAAAGAAATCGCGGCGAAAAATTTTTCTATCTTCAGTGAAGCACTCAAGGCAGAGATAGTGACGAAACTGAAGGGTGATAAGCAAATCATTTTGTTTTTGAACCGGCGCGGCGCGGCTACGTTCATCATGTGCCGCGACTGCGCTTATGTTTCCACTTGCGACCATTGCCAGGTGCCGCTCGTTTATCATTTGTCTACAAAAAATCTCATCTGCCATCATTGCGGGAAAAGTTACGATATTCCGGTAACATGCCCGGCGTGCGGTGGGGCGAGGATAAAATACTTTGGCAGCGGTACTGAGGCAGTTGAGGAAGAACTCGTCAAATTCCTGAAAGAAGAACTGGGCAGCAAGCCTCTTCCTGTGATTGTGCGTATGGACCGCGATTCGACCGCCAAAGCAGACGCGCACAAAACTATCTATGATGATTGGACTGCCGGCAAAACGCGGATTTTGATCGGCACGCAAATGATCAGCAAAGGTTGGGATGTGTCGCGTGTGGGGCTGGTCGGGATTGTCTCGGCGGATACGATTCTTCATCTGCCGGATTACCGCTCAAACGAGCGCACCTTCCAGATCCTGACCCAAGTCGCGGGCAGAGCCGGCCGCGGCAGCGAGCCTGGTACTGTGATCCTTCAGACTTACAATCCAGAAAATTTTGCGATTCAGGCAGCAAAGCTCCATGATTACCAGGGTTTTTTTGCCAAAGAAATCGCGGTACGCGAGAAATTTGGCTATCCACCATTTTCCCGCCTGGTGAAAATCGTGTTTTCAAGCCCTGATTCGCGGAAAGCTTTGGTTAAGGCTGAGACAGGGGCCAACAACCTGCAGGCTCAGAATATTTCCGGCCTCGAGGTCATCGGTCCAGTGCCATCGTTTATTTCCAAACTGCGCGGGCAGTATCGCTACCAGCTTGTTTTACGCGCGCCCGTGAATGTACAGGCAGATTTTTATCCATTGCTTGGCAAACTGTCCGGCGAAGCCGATATCGACATTGACCCGGAAAGCCTATTATAATTCCGCTATGCCAAAAGTCCTCAGGCTCCACACTCTTCCCGAAGACGAAAAGATCCTGCGCGCTCCAAACGCGGAGGTAAATTTTCCATTGACGGTGGAAATCAAAGAGCTGATCGAGGATATGAAGCTTACGGTTCGCAAAGCCCCGGGAATTGGATTGGCTGCTCCCCAGGTTGGTCATAATCTGATGCTGGCGATCATTCACCTTGAAGAATTTGGAATAGAGTCATTTGCGCTCATTAACCCCAAGGTCATCTCGCGATCAATAAAAAAGACAGCCCTGGAAGAAGGCTGCCTTTCCATCCCGAAAGTGTTCGGGGATGTGAAAAGACCGGCAAAGGTCGAGGTGGTTGGGTTTACCGAGGACGGCCGCAAGGTGCATCTCAAGGGCGAAAAGCTGTTCGCGAAAGTGTTGCAGCATGAGATTGATCACTTGAATGGTATTTTAATTCAAGACAAGTTTGAAAAATAAGATCGTTTTTTTCGGAACATCGAAATTCGCAGTCCCAGCTTTAGAAAAGCTGGCGCAGGATTCAAGTTATGAAATTGCTGCCGTGGTAACGCAGCCGGACAAACCAGCCGGCAGAAAACAAGAGCTGCTCCCCTCCCCTGTGAAAGTTGCGGCAGAAAAATCGGGATTGAAGATTTTGCAGTTTCCGAAATTGGAAATTGAAAATTGGAAATTGAAATTTCCGCCGGCGGAAATTTATATTGTCGCATCTTACGGAAAGATAATACCTAGAAGCATCATTGATCTTCCGCAATATGGAACCTTAAATATACATCCCTCTCTTCTGCCGCGGTACAGAGGTCCCTCCCCTATTCAGACAGCAATATTAAATGGCGATGAAGAAACCGGCGTTTCGATCATGCTCCTCGATGAAGAAATGGATCACGGGCCGATTCTAGAAAGTAGAAAGTGGGAAATAGAAAACAGAATAGCTTTCAAAAAACTTCATAACCAATTGGCCGATGTAGGAGCAGAATTGCTAGCCGAAATTTTGCCTAAATATTTGAGCGGTGAGTTAAAACCCCGGCCACAGGACCACGCGCATGCGACGTTTACGAAAATAATCACCAAGGGCGACGGCCGAATTGATTGGAAAAAGTCTGCTGATGAAATAGATCGCGTCGTGCGCGCCTTTGGGGTTTGGCCTGTCGCCTGGACAACGATTGATGGAAAGAGATTAAAAATTTACGAAACGGAAATTGTATCGGCGAGCAACTTAAAACCTGGCGAAATTGACGAAGGATTGCTTGTTGGAGCTGGCAAAAATGCACTTCAGCTTATCGAACTGCAACTCGAGGGCGGGAAAAAACAAAAAAATGCTGAGTTTTTGCGCGGCCACTCTGGACTCATCGGGAAAATTTTAGTATAATTTCTGCGAATTGCTGTTGCCCGGTAGCCAAGCGGTAAGGCAGTGGACTCTGAATCCACCATCCGTAGGTTCGAATCCTACCCGGGCAGCCACATTGTATGAATCAAACCAAAAAAATAATCTATATCGCGTCATTTGCTTTTCTTGGTGTGCTGCTCACCACCGCGCTGCATGGTCTGCTCGAGATGCTGTATATCCGCCTGCTTACCTCTGATTTTCAAAACTATTCCCTGGGTTTTTCGTGGTCGCAATGGTTCGAGATTCATAAATATTTCTCGATCGTTCTGCTGATCGCGGGAATAGTGCTCGGGTACCAGCAAGGCAAGCACTGGTGGAATGTGATCTACGTTCAGAAGCGCTACGGCTAGCACGCGGAAAGCGGAAAAAAGAACTCGGGATAAGATCGAGTGCCATGTTTTTTTCTCACCCCCTTTCAAGATAATTTAATTATTTCAGTCTGTTATCACTCTAGTATCAAGAGTGATAATTTGTAAAAGGACGTTTGGACTGATAAAATGCTAATAGAAATCCATGTTTAAGCATATTTCCACAGCAATTCTTATCATAGTTTTGCTTGCTGGCGGAAATCTGGTACTGCTTTCCCAGCAAAGAGATCAGAAACAGAAGATTCAAGACCTGGAAAATAAGATTGCGGATATTGCCTCTGAGATGACTCTTGTAAAAAACGCGGGCGAAGGTACCGCTCTAGCGCTCAAGACAGAGCGGGAGAAATCGGAAATGCAAAGGCGCGAGGCTGTGCGCCAAGCGTCCCAGGACGAGCTGCTCACTGCCGCGGTGGCCAAAATCACGCCGGCTGTGGTTTCCATAGTCATTTCCAAAGACGTGCCGCAGTTAGAACACGTAGTTGCGGATGATAACGCCTCTTATACCGTGTTGTTGTCAGGCGGTAGCCAAAAAGACGCTCAAATCATTTACAAAGACAACGAGCATGATCTGGCCATCGTAAAAATTAATGGGTCGAATTATCCTGTGGCGGAACTTGGCAATTCTGCTTCTCTGAAGCTGGGGCAGTCCGTGATCGCTGTCGGGAATGCTTTGGCGGAATACAATAACTCGGTTTCAGTCGGAATAATCTCTGGTCTGAATCGTACTATCCAGGCCGGGGACAGTGGGGGGAATTTACAAACCATGTCAGGCGTAATTCAAACTGACGCGGCGATAAATCCCGGCAATTCCGGAGGGCCGCTTGTTGATCTCATGGGAAGGGTGATAGGAGTAAACGTCGCCACAGTCATGGGTGCTAGCAGTATTAGTTTTTCCATCCCCATCAATACCGCGAAAACTGTTTTGGATAGTATAGTAAAATGATAAACAATATCCGCAAGCTGGCCAGTCCAAACCGAGCGCAGACCCTGCGGCGTTTTTTTAAAACAGGGAAAGGCCAGTATGGCGAAGGTGATAAATTTCTCGGCCTCACCGTTCCTCAGTGCCGGAGAATTGCCAAAAAAGCAACCGTTGTCAATTTTGTGGCAATTGCGAAATTGCTGAGATCAAAGTATCACGAGGAAAGATTGATCGCGCTTCTCATTCTAACTTACCGGTTCGAAAAGTCAGCCGACCGGACTCGAAAACGAATTTTTGATTTTTACCTAAAAAACACCGAATGGGTCAACAATTGGGATCTGGTGGATCTCAGTTCCTACAAGATTGTGGGTGAATATTTGCTTGGTAAGCCGCGCAGGATACTTTACCGGCTCGCCAAATCAAAAAACATCTGGGAGCGCAGAATCGCCATCATTTCCACGCTCGCTTTTATTCGACAAGAACAATACGCGGACACCCTGAAGATCGCTAAAATCCTGCTTAGCGACAAGCATGATCTCATTCATAAGGCTACCGGCTGGATGCTGCGGGAGATGGGCAAACGATTCGAAGCAGGGCTAGTCGAGTTTCTGAACCAGAACGCCGCACGCATGCCACGAACCACCCTCCGCTACGCTATCGAGCGGTTCCCGGAAAAGCAGCGAAAACAGTATCTTGCAATCGGAAAATAGTCTATAATCAAAGCATTATGCAGGCATTTAAACAATTTTTTGGCAATTCCAGACATCAGCTTATTTTGGCCCTCGCGCTCGTGACTGCTGGCGGAATTTTGGCTTTTTCCCAGAACCGCGTCCCCGAGCCCGTAAACCAGATTCTGGCAGACGATGAACTGCGCGTAATCGCCAAATCTCCGGAAGGAGTTGTGGTTACCGACTACAAAACTCTCATTCGCGTGACGTTTAACCATCCTGTCACGGCTCACCACGCGGAAGGTTATTTTGATGTGATCCCCGCGATCGAGGGGCAGGTTTTTCAAGGCGATAATCCGAATGAGGTGTCGTTTCATCCCAAAGAAGGGTTTTTGCCCGGATCCAAGGTTACGGTGCGCCTGATAGCGGGGCTGCCAAGCGAGACTGGCAAGAAGCTTATGCAGGATTATTTCTTCACCTTTAAAACCAGGGTACAAGGAAACAGTATCAGCTTTACGAAAAACGGTTTTGCCGGCAAATTCATGAGCTTTGACGCGGCGCGTGGCACAGATTTCAACCTGGAGATTGGCGCTGACGTACGCACGCCGCGCGTGAAGATCTATAAAGCCTCTCCTAGCTTCATGGCAAACCATCTCATCTACAAAAAAGCTGCCTATTATCCCGATAACGACGTAAACGCCTCAGTCTATGGCACCTATGAGGAAAACAAAATTGATACCTCAAAGCTTGAGGTCGTCCAGGAGCTGGCTGATTTTGAAAACGAAGACAGGATCAGTTTCAAGGACCAGGAAGGATTATATCTTTTTGAAGCGCTTGACGGCGATACTCCCCTGACCCACGCCTGGGTCAGCCTGAACCGCATTGGCATACATTTCCGCCAGGATGACAAACACATGTATCTGGCGGCGCAAAGTTTGGCAAGTGGAGAACCAGAAAACAATATCAACCTCACGTTTTACACAGTTGATGACGCCGCTCGCGTCATTGGCCGCGGCACTCTGAGCGGCATACAGCAATACCCGTTTGCTTATCCTTCCAGAGTTGATCTGATTGTTGCTGAAAAAGGCAACGATAAAATGATAATCCCGGTTACCATCCCGAACAGTCAGGCCGAAATCAGAGTTTACAGCGATCTGGATAAAAGCAACAAAATTTTTCTGTATACTGACAGACCGATATACCGCAAGGGCGACTTAGTCAAATACCGCGGTATTGTGCGAAGCGATTCGGATGGAATGTATTCGACCGCGTCAAGACCAGGAACCCGGGTTAGTGTTTTTACCATCGAATACGGAGTTGGTGATGAACAAATGTACCCCATCAACCTCACCGCCGAAGTAAAAGAGGGGGGCACTTTTTCCGGCGAATTCAGGCTCCCGCAGGAAGCTGACCCTTATTTTTATTTATACGCCACAACGAGCGCAGACAAGAAAGATTATTATTCGCGCGGGCAAGCTGTGTTTGAGGTCGCCGATTACGTGAAACCGGAGTACGGCATTGATCTTGAGGTTCATGATAGAGACATAACCCGAGGCGACAAGATAAGCGCCACCGTCACCGGTAAATATTTCAATGGCCAGCCGTTGGCAAACGAGTCAATAAAATATACAGTCTATAACCGTTCCTACTATGAGACGGAAAAAGCCGTTTATAATAGTTCTTTTAAGCTCAATTTCTGGGGCGGGATGTGCGGCGGTGGTGGTTGGGACGAATATTATGGCGAACCAGTCGATACAGTTGAGACAAAACTCGACGCCAACGGGCAAGCTCAGATTGAATATGACACCGCAAAGCTCCGCGCGACTGGCATCAGCTACGAGATCACAATAATCGCCGAAAAGACTGACAAAAACAACAACAAAATCACGGGCGCGGGCAACACTGTGGTGCATGCTGGTGAGTTCAACATTTTCATGCGGCCTGGCAGCGACCGCACCAGGAGCGGCGAGGAATTTGTCAGGGTATTTTACGCTGAGGATCAGCAAGGCAGAAAGCTCGCAGGCAAAACTTTTACCTACACATTATTCAACACTAATTACCAAAGCTATAACAATGGTGTTTATAGCCGCGACATCAAAAAAACCGCGGAGGTAACGACAAACAGTGACGGGATTGGCATAGTCAGAGAGCGCTATGACCTGCCAGGCAGCGAGCAATATGGATCTATTGATTTTGCGGTCTCGGCCAAAGACAGTCGTGACAATGAAATTGAAGCAAAAAATTATATCAGCCTCTATCGCGGGAGGCCCAATTACGGAAATGAGCTTGGTTTACGGATTACCTCCAGTGTAAACAATCTCACCCCGGGGCGCGACGCTGAGCTTGAGATTCTGGCTCCAGCTGATTTGAACATTTTCACGACGTTCGAACGCGGACGCGTCTATGAACCGCAGTGGCTGAAGCTCAAACAGGGCGTCAACAATTTTACGTTCCGCGTACCAGATAATTTCATGCCATCAATCACGCCAACGTTTAGTTTCTTTTACAATGGCGAGTTTTACATCGAGGGGCTAGCCTTAAACGTGCCAGCAATGAAAAAACTCGTCAACGTAGAGATAAAGACTGACAAGCAAAGCTACCGGCCCGGGGAAAACGCAGTCATCATCATTAGAACCCTTGACCAAAACAACCGCCCGGTCGCTGCCAACCTTGGTGTTGGTATCGTAGACAAAGCAATCTATGCCTTGCGCAAAAATGCAACGCAGCCGATTCATTCTTCCTACTATTATTTCCGCGGGCGCAGCACTAACGCGGCCTCATCTATGAGCTGGATTTATAGCTTCAACAATTCTGACGGCCGAGGAGGCGGCGAGGGCGGGGGTGATATTTTTGGCAAAGATGTTGATACACTGTACTGGAACCCTGACGTCAAAACTGACGCGTCAGGAGAAACTACAATCAGTGTTCCGTTAGGTGATACGCAAACCACGTGGATGATTACCTCTTATGCCTCGACTGATGATTCCAAATTTGGCCAGGGTCAGCTTGAATTTCTAGTTAAAAACTAAACCATGTCTAAGCGGCACATTGTCATTCTTGTAGTGATGCTTGTTACCCTGCCAGTTCTATATTATCTCATCTCGCCTATTTGGCGGGTCAAGGAGCTTGACGAGAATCTTCCTGGGCAATCAGGCCCTGTAATAAAAGATAATCTTTTCAACATGGATGAAAAGACAACGGCTGATTTCAACAAAGCCATGCTGGAAATGGCGCCAAAGGCCATGATGATGAACCAAGGCATGCCTAACGCAGATTTCAAGCTCCTGGCAGCGGGGCCGATGGTCGCTCGCGCGCACAATGTGTCCGGCGACGCGGTTCTCGTTGAGGCCGCGGGCAAGAAGATTCTGCGCTTTGAAAACCTCGACACAATCAACGGACCTGGCCTGCATATTTACCTGGCAGCCGATCTTTCTGACAACGACTATGTCGACCTGGGACCGATTCGCGCTACCAGAGGGAACGTAAATTATGACGTGCCCGCTGGTACTGACACAAATAAGTACCGCTACGCGCTAATCTGGTGCCAGCCATTCAAAGTTTTGTTCAGCTACGCTGAACTGAAATAGAAATTTGCATTAGTGAAACCGGGGTGCTAAACTACCTGCAGTATGAATTCCCTAACCATCGGAATCCTTCTCGCTCTCATGATTACCTGCCGCAAGATTTTTGCGGTGGCTCTTGAGACGGTGAGGATCCGAAGGAAATAGGAAACCCAGCGCCCCTCAGGAACCCGCCCCAAAGGCGGATTTTTTTCGACAATTTAAAGGAGATCGAATGGATGATAAACAAGATTCACCCACGGCCCACCATACTCATTGTCCAGTGATCGGCCAAGCCAACCTTGAGAAATGTGTATGCAACCCACCCCAACAAGGTTTAGATTGCCCTTACTGGAAAAACGAAGTAAACGCTCACGCTGTAAGCGAATCAAAAGCTTTCAAAATCAGAGGCGCGTATAGATGCTGACCTCATTGAATCTGCTAAGTAATCTCGAACAGGAGAATCACATGAAACAGATGAAGATAATCGTGAAGCCGTCCACGCAATCCAACTTGAACTGAACGCATGAATCTCGAACCAAACATCAAGGGCAGGAAGCTAAGTACCAAGTACCAGCATCCTGCCCTTCTCAGTTTATGGCTGACGCGCGTCTGAGCATTATTTTACGTGTTTATCGGCAAGACTCGTTGCCGCGGCAGAATCAGGCTTGACCATGACTTCGTACCCGTATGCCATAACCATGCCAGTAACTTCATGTACCAGGTCGCGTGTCTCCCCTTTTGTCCCCACGTCCACATGGATTTGAAAATCAAATGGACCTTCGGCTTGGTTCATGCCTGTTTTTAATTCATTTCGAAATGCGGGCAAAAAAATCGAGGCCAGCTCCAGCGATGCCTGAACCTCGGCGTAGATTTTCTGCCGTAAGGTTTTAATATTTTCCCTGTTCTGCCGGAACCAAAAATACCGGCCGCCGTTGCCTACCCGGTGCACGGCAATAACAGAGACGAGGTCCAGCAAACCAAAACCGTTGGAATCGGATCCGATCATTACTCGATAGCGGGCTCGCGGCTGCTGCTGCATAAAAGCGACAATTTCCTGTAAAACTTCTCCAAATAACAGTTCGCCACGGGTGGGATTGTTAAATTTTAGAAAATTCAGAGTATCCCTAGTCATTTTTGCCTAATATTTTTACAGCCTCTGACAGCAGATCCTTGTCAGAGTTCAGATCTTTTTCCAAATACAATTTGATGCGCAGGGGCCGACCAAAAACCTCTTCGAGAACTTGCTCGACAATAATCCGATTTTTTCGCGCGTCAATAGTGTCTTTATGAAAACCGTAAGGAAAAACTAAAACCAGTTCTGCGTTTTCCACCTGCAAGATTCGCGCTAGGCGGAGGCTCGAAACCAAAGAATGGTTGTACTCTTTGATTTTCGACATGACGTCTGTCCAGCGGTCCATGACTGTACCCAGGTCGAGACCGGAGATCGCCTCGACGCTTTGACGCTGCTCAGCGATAACTTTCTGAACTGCTGCCACTACGGAAACCTCTGGGGCGGCGCGTTCCGGTACGAGACTTAAAACCGCCATAAGCAGCGGCAGCTCGGCTACCGGAGATTGCTTGGTTATACGGTAAGCCTCAAGCATTTGCTTGATGATCTCCAGAAGCTGGGCTGCTTTGAGGGATATGGACTGCTGATTCAGTTTGGCGCTTTCTTCTGCGGCAAGGCCCAATCCTTGCAGGTTCTGCGGATCTATTTTAACTAGTAAAATCAGGCGCGTATATTCGAGGAGCGCTTTTGTAAACTGCGTCAGGTCGCGGCCCTGCTCAGCAAAATCTTTTACAAATTTAACGGCGGCGGTTTGATCTTGCGCAAGGATCAAATCTATCAGTTTTTGTACCATGCCCAGCCTGGCAACGCCGAGGATGTCTTCAACATCTTGCACCGTGATATTTTCACTAGTAAAGCTCAATATCTGATCAAAAATTGAAAGTCCGTCTCGCAGGCTGCCGTCTGCCGCCTGGGCAATGAGCTTTAGCGCCTGCTCGTCAATCTTGATTTTAGAATCGGCAATAACCTTTTCGAAAACCTGGAGTATCTCGCCAGCGGCCATGCGTTTGAAATCAAACCGCTGTGACCTGGAAATAATCGTGGCCGGAACCTTGTGAATCTCTGTGGTAGCAAGGATAAAAATAGCGTGGCTCGGCGGTTCCTCCAGGGTCTTGAGCAGCGCATTGAACGCGGCTTTAGAAAGCATGTGGACTTCGTCAATAATGAACACTTTGTAGCGCCCCGTGGACGGAAAAAATTTCACATGCTCAATAATGTCGCGAATATTGTCAACGCCGGTGTAGCTGGCCGCGTCAATCTCGATTAGGTCAAGAAATCTCCCCTCTTGGACGAGCGCGCAATTTTGGCATGTCGTGTCCGGCTCGCCCTCAATCGGCGCAAGGCAATTTACAGCCTTGGCCAGAATCCTGGCGACTGTGGTCTTGCCTACTCCGCGCATTCCCGTAAACAAATAAGCGTGCGCCGGTTTTTTTAGACGCACTGCGTTTTGCAGAATAGTCTTTATAGTTTTTTGTCCGACAACTTCAGAGAAATTTTTCGGCCGGTATTTGCGATAAAGCACTTCGTTCACCCCGCTGGAAATCATAAAAAATATCAATTAGAGTAATCAAGCCCCGTAAATATTGCGCAAAATTCCCAACGGGGTTATAACCTATTATATCATTTTTGAAGCACTAAGTCCCACACGATTTTCGCGACTGGATCAGGCCTGCCGCTGGATGGAAACTGGTGCATATCCAGATATGGCAAGCTGTTGGCCTCCAGGATTCCGAACGTCTGACCGCGATAAGGTTGCCTAATGTCTTCACAAATCAGATCAAAACCAACAAGATCTGTATCAAGCGCTTGGGACGCCCTGATAAATAGTTCGCGATTGTCAGGATGGGTATGTCTTGATTCGTTTATGAAATCAATGCCTGTCCCCGCCAAAAAATCACTATAAAAGAAAATCTTTTCACGCCGCTTTGGAACAGAAGCAAGGTGCATGCCCTGCCTATTGAGATTTGCGGAGAGTTCCGGGTCGCGCTTGGGAATTTGATGGAGTGTGGTGTTCTTTTGCCCATAAATCCCCCTGTTCGGGTCAGCATTTTTGCAGTCAATGAGCTGCTCGACCGTTGACACTCCGTCGCCAACAATATTAGGCAGCTCTTTGCGGCAAACAAAAATATGCTGCTTACCGAGCACAGTCGCGCGGTAGTTGGTGCCAAAAATATGTTTTTCCACGAGAAAATCCGGACGGAAAATTTGCGCAATCGCTATAGCTTTCGTGAGTTTATCCTCAGACTTTATAAAATAGGTTGAATGATAGCCGAGCGAACCTGTAGCTGGTTTGACCACAACCGGATAACCGAGACGTGAGGCATAGTTTAGTGCTTCCGCCATGTCCGTAAACATTTCACCTTGCGGGACCGGGATCTCGTGCTCGCGCATTAGTTTTTTGAAATAGAGTTTATGGTCTGTGGTTTCCTGCCGCGTGCCTGGCACCAGCGGATTGCCTTCAAAATAACGCCATTTGTTTTCCCCGCGGGGCATGCGAAAACGGTATTCGTTTTTGTAACTGCCCGCGATTTTGATGGCCTCGATTTCGATACCGCGCGCCTTAGCTTCCCGGAAAATGATCAGGCTGCGGTTAAGAATTTGGTCTGGCGGCGGGTTTTTTTCAAATTCTACTACCTTAAATAACGCAAAGAACTGCAAAATTTTTTCCCATAACCAGTCCGTGTCAGAGACGATCCAGCCGGCGAGCTTATCGAGCGGCCACATCACGTTTTTGCGAAAGATATCCATATAATAATCAGCCCGCAGATCCCAATGAGAACGCCTTTTCGTGGGCAGACAATATTTGCAATATTCAGGCATGGCTTTATCCTATCATAAAAAAACCCGCCATCTGCGGGAAGACAAGGGGGTTACGGTTAAAAAAGTTTTATTTTTTGAAAACAATTACACGAAATCCTACAAAACTGACCGCAAGGGCGGTGGCCGAGCCAATCGCGGCCCCGATACCGGCCCAAGCCTCATGGCTCAAGCCAAGCTGCGGACCCAAAATATTCACCACCCCCGACGCGACAAGCACGTTGATTATCGCCGCCGAAACTGAGACCGCGAAAAATTTGGTGAGTTCGCCGCCAACCTGGCCTGTGGCCGTAGCATCAAACACCCAAAATTTGTTCCATAGATAGCTGTGCAAAGCCGCGATCAGAAATGACAAAGCCTTAAATGCGGCATAATAGTAACCGGTCGCCACTCCTGAAAAAGCGATTAGTAAATACAAAATCCCGAAATCAACGGCAGCATTAGTAAAACCAACGGCGACAAATTTTCCAAACTGATTAAAAAAAGCGATCTTTTGTCCCAGAAAATATCCAAAATTGACCCCGATTATCCAGCACACTGGCACGAGGACTGTAAGCCAAGCAAATGAAAAACCGCCGATCCTTTGAACCTCCAAAAAATCCGCGATTTTCCACGCAATGGCGCCGGTGACAAACCCGGTGATAATGCTCGACCAAAAATCTTTTGCGGCAAACCTCATCTATTCAAGGTCCAAATCTCTGTCAATATCTTCGTCTGGCTTTGGACTGTCAGCGATCGCTCCCGGACCAGGCGTACCGTCATGCTTAATAACATTTTCTACAGCCGCCCATTCGCTGTCCTGACCCTGAGGCACAACGATCGCGACCTCGTCACCTGGCTCAGCCTTGAAATAGGTCAAAGACGCAAGTAGTACGCGGTGGCTCTTGCCGTCCACGATAACGCGGTATTCTCCGTTTTCGGTTTGTGACAGGATGCCGAGTTTCTTTTCGCGCTCCACCGGACCAATTTGCTTGTAAATGAAAGAACCGTCGTCTGATATTGTCAGCTTTAACACATCACCCTCGACTAGTTTTGATTTTGAAGCGTAGTTTGCCGGGACCGGGTATTTCTTGCCGTCAGGGCCCATCATATTTTGTCCATCAAACACGCCTTCAATGATTTTACCACCCCCGCTAATGGAAACAGTTTTCGCCTTTTCAGCAATAGCAGAAATTGGGGCTTTTGACCCCATTATTTCCCTTAGGATTTGTTTCGCAGATTGAATGTTTTTTTCCGCGCTTTCTAGCATTTGCGCCAAAAGCGCTAAATTTGATAGTTTATCCACAGTTTTGTATTAATTTGAAATTTTGT
>Ga0155314_105_pt1 | contig 28977 bp, 29 predicted proteins | sample RifCSPhighO2_02_FD_106282 | JGI IMG/M metagenome (GOLD analysis project Ga0155314, IMG submission 106282) | Candidatus Doudnabacteria bacterium RIFCSPHIGHO2_02_FULL_48_21
GTCCGATATTTCGCTTGTTTTAGCCAAGTCTCGGACTTTCACTACATATATTATAGCAGAAAAAAACACCCTTGTAAAGGGGTTTAGAGAAAAAAAATGCGTCAGTGCGAGCGCAGCGAAGCAATCTCAAAGACTGTCATACAAGTCCTTCCAAAGCGGATTGAAATTCTCGATTAATCGTACCTTCTTTTCTCTCGAACCGCCCTTTATTTGTTTCTCCCTGGAAATGGCAGAATATGCATCTTCACATACCTCAGGTTGTATTTCTTCGTAAAGCCCTCAACGAACTTGTTTTTATGCTGCCAAACCCGAGCTTTAAGATTGCTGGTTACCCCAGTATAGAGCGTTGTGTTGTTTTTGTTGCTTAAAATGTAGATGCAAAATTGTTTTTCTGACATAGGTTTAGATTGCTTCTCCGCCTGCGGCGGATCGCAATGACGTACATTATCCGGCTTTTGGCTTATCTAAGCGTGATCTCGGATATTCTGTATCTATTTAGCTCAAGGATTCGTAAACACTGAGAGTCCTTTTTGCCGTTTCACCCCAGGTGAAATGCCGTGCGCGGCTCACCCCGTCTTCTGAAAGCTGCTTGACTAGAGCGGGATCTCTCAAAATTTTCTCTATTGCCCCGGAGATCTCACCAGTGTGCAATGGGTTTATGGTGATTGCCGCACCCGCTGCCACCTCTGGCATGCTCGATGTATTACTGGTTATAACGGGAGCGCCTGCAGCCATAGCCTCAAGAATCGGCAAACCAAACCCTTCGTAAAGCGATGGGTAAACAAACAGGGCGGCATTTTGGTACAACTCCGGGAGTTGGTCATTTGTGATATCCGGCAGAACTTTTATTTTCTCCTTGCCAATTTTCAATAGAATATCCCGATCATTCCAACCTTTCCTGCCGGCTAAAACGAGATCATATCTTTCTAAAATGTCTTTCGGTAGATCAGCATACGCATCAACAATTCGTTCGATATTCTTTCTCGGTTCCAGTGTGCCTACGAAAAGTATGTATGGTTTAGAAAATTTTGACATTGAAAATTGATTGAGAATTGGAAATTGAGAATTAGAAATTCCCGATTCTTTAAAGAATCGGGGTTCCACCCCATGAGGTATCACGATGATTTTTTCACCGGGAACTCTAAACAACTCTATCAGATCTTTTTTGGTTGCCTGCGATGGCGCGATGATCTTGCTGGCTTTTCGAATACTTGCCGGCACAATCAGTTTCGTGGCAAGCCATTGTCCCTTCGGGAACCATTCCGGATGTCTGTAAATCGCCAGGTCATGCAAAGTGATGACACTTCGCGTCATCGTCCCTGCAACTCTCCCCTGGCGAGGGGAGATGTCGCCGGTAGCCCGGCGGAGAGAGGTCAGATATGGAAATCCCAACGGTAGAACATTTGCCGGTCCGTGAAACACATCAAGATTTTCTTTTTGAATTTGTCTTGCATAGGAGACGTGCCTGCTGAAAAAAGGAATAGCGCCTTTTGGCCCCCCAAAAAAAATAAACTCGTGCCCGCTCCCCCGCTTGGGTAGGGCCTGGGAAAGATTAAAGGCATAGTTCCCTATGCCTGTGCGAGATTGCTTCAACACCGAAAGATCAATGCCGATTCGCACCTCGATACTCCTTTCTCTTTCTATATAGTTCTTCTGTCAAACCGCCAACGCGCATGTGGCACTCTTTCAGAGAGACGACGAGCTTATCGATCAGATAGTTCGCTTGGTTGATCAGAGTGATCATCATATTAACCGCATGCTCCGGGCTATTGGGGAGATCGGGGAAAGCAGGGATATCGGGGAGGGTCGGCGTTGCTTTTATGATTTTCCATATCTCCCCTGTTTCCCTGATCTCCCTTATGCATCGCTCTCTCGGCCAAAGGCCGAGGCGATTTTGCCGCGCGTATGCATGATAATCTTTTAATAACTCTTCTAGTGAACCTCGGGCTACCCCGCAGAGTTTTATGTAACCTTTCATTCCTTCCTGCTGGTTGCCCTCGCTGATGTTCTGCATACCAGAGCGGGCGGCCTGTACCATCTGATCATTGGTGCGGCTGTTCTTTGGAATGTACTTGCTGCAAAACTGTACCGTCAGATCATAGATCGGTACAGTGATTTTGTAAGCGAGCAGATACTCGTAACCGGCCTTTTTTTTTGCATCGTCCCGATTACCCTTATAACCCTGATCTCCCTTATCTTGCATTACATTTCCTCCGGTGCTTCAATGCCGAGGAGCGCCAAACCGTTTTTCAATACTTGTACCGTTCCTTGAATTAAAGCCAACCTGGATTTACGCACCGCTTTATTTTCTTCTTCGAGAATTCTTATTTCTTGATAATATTTATTGGCGATTGATGCCAAGCCGAACAAATAATCCGTTAGTACCTTGGGTTCACTTTTGAATGACGCCGTTTGAATTAGGGACGGGTAAATACTTAAGAAGGTTAACAAGTCCCGTTCTATATCAAATTTGAATTCAAAACTCTTGGTCAACGGCATCTCGTGAGCCTTCCTTAAAATACTGTGTAACCTTGCATGCGTATACTGAATATAAGGTCCGGTGTTTCCCTCAAAGTTTAAAACTTTTTCCCAAGTAAAGACAATATCAGAATGGCGATTATGAGAAAGGTCAAAATATTTGAGAGCTCCAATGGCCACTTGCCTTGCCACTTTATCACTATTTTCCAGCTGGGGATTTTTGTCCTGTATTGTTTTTTTCGCTTTTTGGATCGCCTCATTTACGAGTTTTTCCAATTCTATAATATTACCTTTTCTGGTACTCAAGGCTCCCTCTGGCAAACTCATGAATCCAAAATCAATATGTTCGGCATCGTCTTGTGTAAGCTCGCCCAGTAATTCTAAAATCTTGAACAATTGATTAAAATGATGGCTTTGTCGCGAGTCAACTACATAAAGCTGTTTACTATAACCTTTTTGCTTGCGAAACAGATATGTTGCCAAATCTCTTAAAAGATAGGTAGTACCGCCGTCGGATTTAATAATAATTGCTGTTCCCAGGTTGTGTTCAGATAGATCTACCACTTGTGCCCCTTGGGATTCTTTCAACAAATTAGCCGCTTTCAATTTTTCTACAACAGCGGGCATTTTGTCTTCATAAAAACTCTCTGGCCAATTATGTTTATGCTTTTTTATATCAAGTAAGTCATATATCTCAAAAAATCTTTCCTCACTCCATTTCACAAATTGTTGCCATAATCTGCGGTTCTCTTTATCATTTTTTTCAAGTTTTACGAACTCCGCTTTCGCAAGCTCTCGCAATTCAGGTTTGGCTTCAATTTCCGTATTAGCTTTAATATACAATTTATTAAGTTCGTTTATCGGATCTGTCTTTATGATTTTGTCATCACCGTACTTCTTATAAGCATACAGTAAGATTCCAAACTGTGTACCCCAATCTCCCATATGAGTATCTGATCCAATTTCGTCAACACAAAGCGCGTTAATCCTGAATAAACTATCCCCGATTATGGCCGAGCGCATGTGGCCAATATGCAATGGCTTTGCAATGTTTGGCTGAAAATACTCTATAAGAACCTTTAATTCTCTTTTTTCTCTGGGATGACCGTATTTATTTTTCTGTTTTAAAATATCAGCTAAATTTTCATGAAGCAGCCCATCATCAATATTGAAATTTAGATAACCGGGTTCCGCAACATTCGCCTCCATCTTCGACCCGACGCTATACTGCTGTGATGATTTCCAATCTTCAGCAATCTCATTAGCAATGTCTAATGGCTTTCTCCTAAGCTGCTTTGCCAATAAAAAGGCTTCTTTAGAGTAGTAGTCAGCACCTACGCCATCAATAGCTTTATCCACGTGTACATCATTTCTTTCGACCCGATAGCGCTTTTTTATAATTTTTTTGAGTTTAGGCTTGATTTGTTCGATCATATTTTGCTTCTTATGGCTCTGGCAATCTTTCGGTCATCCTCGCGCTTCTTGATGCTGGCGCGCTTGTCATATTTCTTTTTTCCTCGACCGATCCCGAGTTTTACTTTCACGAGCCCTCTTTTCTCGTAAAGCTCCAGCGGAATCACGGCCATGCCTTGTTCTTTGGATTTGCCGATCAGCCCGGAGATTTCTTTTTTATTAAGCAGGAGCTTTCTTGACCTTGTGGGTTCATAACCGGGTATGGCTGCGGAATGTTTATATAAAGGAATATGCGCGTTTATCAGTACTGCTTCGTTCCCGCGGATTGTCACGTGGGAACCTTTGAGGGAAACGCCGCCGGTCTTGGCGCTTTTGACTTCATGTCCGGCAAGCACGATGCCAGCCTCAAGCGTATGTTCGATCGTGTAGTTAAAATACCCTTCCTTGTTTTTGGCGAGCACTGACATGACAGTATTCTACCAAAAAAACAGCGAAAAACCTATCGGTTGATCAGCAATGGCAACGGGTCCAGGGCTTGCCTTGGCGTAACATAAACACCGAAATGAAGATGAAAGGGCGTGGTTTCTGCGTTGCCTGAGTTGCCGACAAACCCGATGACTGTATCGGTTGTCACCTTGTCACCGACAGACAGCCCCTCAGGAAAGCGGTCAAGATGCGTGTAATAGTAATCAATGCCGCCGGTGCCAGTCACGTAGACCGAGTTGCCGCCAATTTTATCCCCGGTAATTCTTGTGACGTACCCGGTCGTCGCGGAAAAAATCGGCGTACCGCGCGGCGCAAAAATATCCTGGCCTTCATGCTTGCGTTCTCCGTTTTCACCGCGCGGCGCGCCCCACGTATCAGCTATTTCGGAAACTCGGCGGCCGTAAACCGGCATCAAAAGCTCCTTGTCTGGTTCTAGCCTCGACAGGTTCGCGAGTTTGATGGGTAAAGTGATCTGCTCGAAAAAACTAATCACCCTGGTTTCCAGTTCCAGCGCTCGCTGCGGGTGCTTAACCGGAAAATTGATCACATAAACCAAAGCCCAGGCAAAGGAGCCAATGATGGCCAGCCAGATGATTCCTAATATCATTAATAAAATAAACCACTTGGTAAACATTTTTTTCATTATACTAAATTTCTAATTTTAACAAAGCAGTTGCTATAATGCCTATATGGATATGATCTATAGTGTCGCGCTAATCTTTGTTAGCATTCTCCTGATCGGTAAAGGTTCGGACTGGCTCACCGATTCGCTTATTCCTATCGCTAAGCGCTTGGGGGTCTCCGGCGTATCGATCGGCCTTATTCTGGTTTCAGTCGCAGTCAGTCTTCCAGAGATTCTCATCGCTGTTTACACGACACTCAAAGGTTTTTCTGATATCACGCTCGGCGTAATCCTCGGATCAATCTTTGTGAACATCGGCCTCATGACCGGCTTGTCAGCGATCATCCGGCCGCTTAAGGTTACAAAAAATCTCATTCTCCGCGATGGGGTTTTCTCGCTCATTGTGCCAATACTGGTACTGGCCGTCGGTATGCAGGGAAAAATAACCAGGGCGGAAGGTTTTGCGTTTGTGCTGTTGTTCGTGACCTATATGATCAATGTCTTTTTGCAAGAAAAACAAAAGACAAGCGAAGAACGCAGCCAGGATGTCAGAGAAGTCGAGGTTTCTCTTGATCTGTTAGGATTTGATATTGGGAAAATCAAATCCGGGTGGATTTCGTTTACGCTTGGTGTGGGCGTGCTGCTCGCCGGGGCTCAAATATTTGGCAGTCAGCTCATTGATATCGCTGAAGGATTTCAAATAAATCAGCTGATTATCGGATTTACGCTCGGCGCGATCGGTCCGTCAATACCAAATATTATGGCGGCCTACAAAGCAGCAAAACGGGACATGGGAGAAATCGCGGTTTCCGAAACTCTCGGCTCCAACATTTTCACTCTCCTGGTAACGCTTGGCGTGACAGCGATGATTGCTCCAATCACGCTATCAGCGCAATGGATCACATTTGATCTGCCGGCGCTGCTTTTATTGAGCGGCATGCTTTTCATTTTCACTATTACCAAAAGAGTGATATCCCGCCTTGAAGGTTCGTTGTTGCTTTTTGGGTATCTGGTTATCGTCACCATGCAGGTTCTGCTGGCTCTTTAGCGCAAACAAAAAAGACTCGCAAGAGTCTATTTTTAATTGTGTGGAGCTGGCGGGAATCGCACCCGCGTCCAAAAATTTAGAAAAGCAATGTCTACAAGCTTATTTGATTTAATTTCCGCCGGCTGGCGGATTTAATCCGGGCAGGCTTTAAACCGACAAAATACCTGACGGACGATCGTGGTAACTTTTCGATCAGCCATAGTCACGCGGCCTATGGATAATCTAACCGAAATGATAGGTCGCCGGGGCTATCGGTGTCGCCCGTTTGACCGCATCAGCTATTTAAGCCAATGCTGGAGCAAAGTTGAACGCGAAAGCGCTCTTTACTTTGCTGACAAATGTGTTGGCATTTGTGGATTGCAACAGTTTTTACAGAGATGATTGCGTGCTCTGGCTTGCGATCGCTTTTCAAAGAACTTTTGTCGAAGCTTGTCAGCCCCTTCGTCACAGTTGGTATACACTTCGCGTTCTGCTGCGCAGACTCGCTACGGTATTCATACTGCCCCCTCTCCCCAAAACCTCCTTCCGAGCTTTTGGCGGTCTCCACAAATTAGCATAAATCCCGCGAATTGGCAAGGGTTGCAACCTAAGCGGGAGGGCATCAAATCTATTTTTTGGCGGTGGCGATAATCTGCTTGAACGCTTCAGGATATCTGACCGCGATCTCAGAAAGCATTTTTCGATTCAGCGCGATCTGATTTTTCTTGAGAGCGGCCATCAGTTTCGAGTAAGACAAATCCATTTCCCGCGAACCAGCGTTGATGCGCATTTGCCACAGTCTTCGGAAATTGCGTTTTTTTTGCCGGCGGCCGATGTACGCGTGTTTGCCAGCATGCATCAAAGCTTCATTGGCTGCCCGAAAATTGGTTTTTCGGTGACTGACAAAACCTTTGGCTCGTTTGATTATTTTCTTGCGGCGAGCTCTTTTTTGAACTCCTCGTTTTACTCTGGTCATAGCTTAGTTGTAGGGAATTAATTCGCCGACTCGCGGATTTTGATCCGCAACAGAATCGTTCTGCTTGCGGCGCATGCTTTCAGTCACGTTCTTCCGGCCACGATGATGCGACCGGGCCGCGTGGCGGTGCATCAGCTTGCCGCTGCCGGTTTTCCAGATTCTCTTGGATGCTCCTTTGTGAGTCTTGATCTTGTACATTTACCCGCCTAAATTTCTTTAATGATTTTTAACTAATTTATAATATTCTTGGGAACTATATTGCTGATTCACAAACCAAAAATTTTGGTGGGTGAATATATCAGGTCTTTGGCGCTATTACTACGGTTATAAAACTGCCGAGCCGCTTTGGTTCCTGTTCGATGTTGCAGGGAGTCTTTACGGCGCTTAAAAATTTTTTAATTACTTCTGCCGCAAAATCTATATTCGCTTTTTCCCGTCCCCTCAGGAGCATGTCTATCTTGACCTTGTCACCGCGGGTCAGGAATTTATCTGCCGTGCCGGCTTTGAACTCGAGGTCATGCTGTCCGATTCGCACTGACAGGCGGATTCCTTTTATCTCAACTTTTTTCTGCTTCTTTTTCTGCTGCTGTATCGCCTTTTCCTGCTGGTAGCGGAATTTATCAAAACTCAGAAGCTTCGCGACCGGCGGGTTGGCCTTGGGAGAAATCTCGATCAGATCAAGGCCCAGATCCTTTGCTTTAGAAAGAGCCTCTGCCGTCGGCATGATTCCGAGCATATTTCCTTCCTCGTCAATCACGCGGACTTGGACAGCGCGGATCTTCTCATTGATGCGGACCAGATTGCGAATGTTTTTGTCTGCTTAAGAATATATCAGGGAAATAATAGCAAAGCCGTGACCTTCGGTCAAGGCTGCCTCGAAAACAAATAATTACGCCACATTACTGGCTCGTGCCGCTACTCCGGGGCGCCACCGCCGCTTCGAGTTCCCGGATTTTGGCCTTAATATTCTGGTTGCCGGGACTAAGCTCGAGGACCCTGCGGTATTCATCCAGGGCGCGCGCGGTCCGGCCCAGCCGTTCGAACGACAGGGCTAGCGAAAATCTCGAATTGGCATGGCCAGGAGCAGCGACGAGAATTTCCTGAAACTGCCGCGCGGCTTCATCTACCCGGCCAGTGTTGAAATACATCCGTCCCAAATCAAATTTGAATGTCAGATTGTTCGGAAGCTTTGCCAGCGCATTTTCCAATGTTTCAATGGCGCGCGGGACATCTCCTGACTGTTCAATAGAAAGGGCGAGCTGATAATAAGCGATGGCGTGGTCAGGTTTGAGCTCGATAGCTTTGCGGAACGCTTCTTCGGCTTTGATAAGTCCGTCTTGGCTGACTTTGACATATTTAGACAAAAAGCCATCAGGCAGCTGGCCGGAGGCGGCCGGGTTTAAACCAGCGAGAACCTCGTTGCCATCGGTAACACTATTGCCATTGGTATCACGGTCATCCAGGTTTGAACCCAGGGCGCGCTCCTGTTCATCGGAAAGTCCATCAAGATCACTATCCACTCCTTTGCCCAGAATCGCAGGATCAATCGTGCGCGCCGTCAATCGATACGCTTGACCAAGGTCAGTGTACAAGACTGGATTGCTTTTATCATTTTCTACCGCCTGCGTAAGGGAATCGATGATAAATTTATCAACGCCGGCGATCATCGGCCTTGCGTAACCATAGAGTCCGGCGAGCCGGCCCCAGGCCTGTCCGTTGTTCGGGTTGAGGGTTACGGCTGTTCGCGCGGTGTTGATAGAACGAGTCAGAAGCGATTGGATCTCGACGATGTTGGGATTCTTTTTTTCTAGCTCTCTGTTAACTTTTCCAAACAAATATTCGCCATAAGTCAGAAAATAGTCGGAACGGAATCTGTTCATTCTGGTAGCGTTCTCAAAATGCATCTCCGCGTCATCAAAAGTCTCCGCTTTGTTCACGGCATTTAAGCCTTTGCGGAAAGAGACATCAGCGGCATACACCGAAATACTGAAAAACATAAACACCACAATCAGCACCAGTCCGAGGGAGGATGCGGACACGATGCTGACTGTCTGCCGCGGCGAGGTCGCGAATGAAAAATCATATGATTTGATTTGTTCTTTGGACGCGAATCTCGAAAGAGTCATGAACACCGCGATGGTAAACCAAGAACTGAAGGCCATGAACGTGTTGAAAAACAGGAACCAGTGGGAGACCCACAACACCGCGTATCCAGACAACAGCGCCAACCCCATTGCCCAAAACGACTGTTCCCTGTTTTGCAGAAGGAACATGATGGCGTACGCTATAAACAAGAGATTAAAAACTTCAAATACCAAAAATCCCAATATACCGGTGCCTGTCAGATATTCAACGGCTTCGGACGGAGCCTTGTCGAACCGTACTGTCCAAAATTGGGAAAGGTTGAAAGCCTGATCGCGATACTGCGAAAACACGTAATTGAAAGTACCGGGACCCGAACCAAGGATGGGTTTGTCAAAAACCGCTCCTTTGATCGCTGGCAGGGCAGTGCTGTAATCAAGCCTTAGCTGGAGCGGCAGCTCGAATTTGAATACGTTGCCAAACGATTTTTGGAAAATAGTTTGCAGCACCAAAAACGAAGCCACCGCGATCACCAGCGCAAGCGGAACCACAATGCTTTTAAAACTGAAGCGGCTCAATGCGAACGAAAAGATCAGATGCAAAAGCAGCCCAGCGAGCAGAGCCACCCAGGCATAGAAAAAATTAATCGTAAGCAGAATCACAAACGCGGCGATTCCCAGCAAAAAACGCCACAGCTTACCGTTGGGGAATCGAAAAATTGATTTAGATTTGAACCCGAGCGATAAAACTATCGCGAAAGCCGCGATCAGCGTGGCGGAAATTAGCGTCCCGATCGTGTTGAACGAACCAGTCTTGGCGAACGGTGCCCTGAGCACAAACCACCCGCTGAACTGCAGCACCGCGTAAACCAGGGCTAAAAACACGGAAGCAAAAAAGAAAGAAAACAACTTCTTGAGCTGGGAAGGGCTGTCAAAATTGTTCACAACCAGATAATAGAAAATAACCAGGAAGAGCAGTTCAAAAAAATTACCGGAAAAAATGCCATACGGCCCCAGAAACGAGCTGATCCTATCAACTGAAAATATCGAAGCGAGCAAATAGACAGCCAGAAGCGCCAAAATCGGCAAATCAAGCGAAGTTTTAACAAACCGCCAATTGCGTGTTACCAAGAGTTTGAGGAGCCACAGCACTGCCGCGCTTGAAACCAGCACGTACAAAAGCATTTGTTTGGAGAGCTCTAGAACCTCAAAAGTCCACGGAGTAAAAATGAGGGGCAGCAAAAAAACGCAGGCGTAAATGAGGCCTCTGATCAATTTGTCCCAAATCTGTAATGAGTCTTTTCGGGCTATAGCCGGCGCGGCAGACAGGGGCGGCGGAGGTAAACTAGCAGGAGCTGCCGGAGGCAGGGGTGCGTGAGGTTCGTTGCTTGCAATTTGGCTGGTTTCTTCTGACAATTTGATTTTCTTTCGTTAATTCAATAAATCCAGCACCTTCCTGTTGGGGTATTGCACCCCGCAGGAAGATTGTATTGAGCCATTCATCGCCGCAGCAAGCTGCGGGGTATTCTGGAAAGTGCTGGATAAAACAGATTAGTTTGATAATATCAAATCCCCGAAAAAATTGACAAAATTTTATCCCCAGTCTAGTATGCATTCACTCGCACTTTTTTAAATCAAAAATTTCTCAGGACAAGGGTAAGTGAGGCAATCCACCCGTGGATATCCTCCGCTGTGCCGCAACCGTTTAGCCGGAAAACCTTCCCCGAGAATATATCTGCCTTTTTCTTCCGAGCAGAAGAGAGCGTTTTTTATTTTCTCGCCTCTCTTTTCTTGGAGAGGATTTTTTATCCAGCACCTTCCAGAATACCCCGCAGCTTGCTGCGGCGATGAATGGCTCAATATAGCCTTCCTGCGGGGTGCAATACCCCAACAGGAAGGTGCTGGATTTATTTTTAATCCAAGCACATGAAATCAAAAACAGTTTCAATGATCGTTGCGCTCGCGGTCATATTCGGCGGCTTTGGCAAGCCGCTTGCAAACAGCAGCGTGGATTATTTAAAATCGCAAATTCTGACCGATTGGTCAGTGATAACCTTGTCCGCGACCAATTCGCTCGACGGCGTGAATCTCGGCATTCTTGAAACCGATCCCGGGCAAACCCCCACAGATATCGAGCGGAAAATACTGGCCCGCTCGGCCGCGGGCGCGAATTCTGACCGATTGGTCAGCCGCTTGTCAGGCTATTTTAATGGCACGGAAATCGCGAATCCTGCCGTTCCGGGCCTGCTCAGCGATGATATTTTTGGAGTGCTTGCTTTATCTAGCGCGAACGCCAGACCCGAGATTCGCGCGGCTCTGGCTGATTTTATAAAAGCAGGACAAAATCCCAATGGAGGGTGGAGTCATTTCGTGGACGGCCAGCCCAACAGCGATTTTACAGCCATGGCTATCATGGCGCTAATCTCTGCGGGAGAAAACTCAAACTCGGATACCATCAATCGCGGGTTTGCGTTTTTGGAACAGTGCGATACCGGCGCTGGTTTTTCACATTTTTCCGGACAAGGCGCAGACGCATATTCAACATCGTGGGTTGTGCCTGCTTACCGCGCGGCAAACAAACCTTTGCCTTCTGGCGCGGCTGAATACCTGGCGGCCTTTATGGAAAATAATGGTTCGTTTGATAACAGCACTGTTCTCACTGCTCATGCCTTGATCGCGCTGAATAGCAAATATTATCCGGTGATCGGGCAAGCGACCACTCCTCCGCCTGCCGACACCGAGTCCCCGGCACAGGAAAGCAATCCAGTAAACGAGCGGCAAATTTTCGTGACCATCCACGGACCATCAGGCATTATTCATCAAGGCAATATTTCAGGGGCGGCTAACGCTCTTGAAACTATCACCAAATCCGGCATCGCGCACCAAACCAGAAACACGCCATTCGGCATCTACATTCAAAGCATTGCTGGTATCGCGGAATCAGGTTTAAACGGCTGGATGTACACAGTTAACGGCGGCAAACCGGGAATCAGCGCTGCTCATTATGCCTTGTCAGCAAACGATCAGGTGGTGTGGTTTTACGGCGGACCCAATGACACTGGTCCTGGCACGGAGAATATTAATGCTAATCTTCCCGCCGGAGAACAGACCTCCGCGAGCGTGCTTTTGAGCGCGGAAATTACCAACCCTATCCCGAGCAGCAGCGAGACTGCGGAAGCCACCGCAAATCCCAACCGGCCGCCCATCATTATTTTTGGCGTGGATACCTCCTCGGTCAATTTCGGCCAGCTGCGCCCCGGCGACAATTCTCCTGCAAGACCTGTAAAGCTAACCAACAGCGGCAATGTAAACCTGGACGTTACCACTGCCTTGTCCAACGCTGACCCGCTCTTCCATCAGGGTCTCTACATTGAAAGCAATAAATCCAGCACCTTCCTGTCGGGGTATTGCACCCCGCAGGAAGGCTATATTGAGCCATTCATCCCCGCAGCAAGCTGCGGGGTATTCTGGAAGGTGCTGGATAAATGGAGCAGTTTTTCCGCGCCAGTGAATGCGCATTCGGAAAAAAATGTTAATTTATCGCTGCGCGTGCCGTCAGATTTTCAAAGTCTGGGACATAAAAACGGCACGCTTATCTTCTGGGCAACCGCAAAGTAAATGCAAAATGTAAAATTTTATCGTTTTACACTGTCACTTTACATTTTGACTTTTCAATTTTTAATTTTTTCTGTAACAGACGCTACTATTGGCATTTCCCCGGACAGAATCGTATTTGACAGGCAAAATAATGAACAAATTTTATTCTTGCGCAACCTCGGCACAGAGATAGAACAAATTTCTGTTACGAGTCAGTCAAAAGATGTACAGATTCACAGCGGACAAATGTATTTGCGGCCTGATGAAGCCGCGTCTGTTAGAATCTCCAAAACCAGCCAGAATGATTTTCGCACTGAACTCGCGGTCGTCGCTCTCTCCGAGAGCGGCGCTGATCTGGGCCTCGCCTCTGGCGTAAAAATCCCAGTCACCGCTAAATCCAGAAGCGCGTTTGTACTCGCGCTCCCCTATCTTCTGGCTTTGGCCGTGACTGCGGGAAGCTATTTTGTGTTGAAGAAACGGAACTAGAAAACTGAAACGGAGGTCTAAATGTTTGCATTGACGAGACGAAGATTCATTGGCTCTATGATTACGGCCGTGGCCGCGCCAGCGCTGTTATCAAACATCTTGCGGGCGCAAGACGGCCCATTTGTGATCCACAAGGCCGATTTCGAACTCCGGATAAAATCGAGCTGGCTGACGGAACGAATTCTCAGTAGCCTTTCGATCGAAGTCATCCCGCGATTCCCGTCCGTGGGGTACAACACCAACCTTCTCGAGAGACTGCGGGCCGCCCAAGTGCTGGAAGCAAACGACGCAAGCCGCGGTTTTTTCCCGGTTTATACTTCTCCGGTGGTGGGAGATCCGAATCGGGAGGGACCCAATGATCAGCCCTTTATCCGTATCGTGACCGTGGAACTCGACGGCCGCAAACACCGAGTAATCGGTGACAACGGCCGCCGTCCTTCAGGATCCCTGCACCTGGCGGTAAATGGCCGGACCATCGGCGGGCAGCATACAAACGCGGCCACTGAACTGGTTAAACCTCACGACACTGTCTCAGTCATTGTCCCAGTTGGAATGCATGCTTACTATGAAGTGTGACAAAACCGCCCGAAGTCTTTCGATTTCGGGCGGTCGCATTTAAACTACTATTATACCGGCGTAACCGGCGCTCTCCCTTCAAGTACCGCGATAATGTTCTTGGCGGCGAGTACTGCCATGGCATCCCTGGTTTCAATCGTGGCTGACGCGGTGTGCGGGGTCATCACTATGTTATCAAGCTTTAAAAGCTCTTTAGTAATTTGCGGTTCAAACTCGAACACGTCAATACCCGCGCCGGCGATTGTCTTTTTGCCGAGCGCTGACGCGAGAGCCTTTTCGTCAATCACCGGACCGCGCGAAGTGTTGATCAAAATCGTGTTTTTCTTCATGCTCTCCAGTTCCTGTTTGCCGATCAAATGTTTGGTTGACGGCAGAAGCGGCACGTGGATCGAAATCACATCAGCGCCCGTTAAAACTTTGCGCATGGAAACTGATTCAGAGCCGATCGACGCGTCCATTTCTTTGTTGCGGTTGCCGTTATCATAATAAATTATTTTCATGCCAAACCCCCTGGCCGCGATCTCTGCCACTCTGCCGCCAATCCGCCCAAGTCCCAGGATGCCAATGGTTTTATCTTTCAATTCGTGCCCCAAAAGCAATTCTGGCTCCCAACCTTCGTATTTGCCGCTTCTTGTAAATTTATCAGATTCCACCACTCGCCTCGCTACCGCCATCAGCAGTGCTATCGTATGCTCCGCCACCGCTTCGGTCAATACTCCGGGTGTGTTGGTAATCGCGACTTTGTGTTTTTTCGCTGCCGCAAGATCAATATTATCAAAACCAACCGCATAATTGGCCACAACCTTGAGCTGATGTCCCGCGGCAGCCAGCAGCTCTTCGTTGATTTTATCCGTCAGGAGCGCGAGGATCGCGTGAGCGCCGCTGGCTATTTTTTTGAGTTCGTCCGCAGACAGCGCGCGGTCCTTTGTGTTTACTTTTAATTCATATTTTTCGCGCAACAAAACAAGCCCCGCTTCCGGGATTTTCCTTGTGACAACGACAAGTGGTTTATCCATCAGAGTATAGAAGTCAGACACCACCGGCAGAGCCGGTGGCTTGGTGAGCAGGGTCGCCTCAAAGGCGATCGGCTAACCCCACCAAGGTTTAAGGTTTAAAGGTTTAATTGTTAAAAGCTTCCTTCTGTTGATTCTAATCTTTCCTGATCTCGAATATACTTTGAACTATATATATTATAGCACAAATTTTGATTTCTGTCTGGTTTTTCCTAGAAGGGCACCTGCTCTGGACCGCGGTTGATAAATGCGCCGATGAAGCCCCTGATCTGATCTTCGTCAAAATTATCAAGCTTCAGCAAACGGCCCCACGCTGCTACCGCGACTGGCGAATCATTCTGAGAGCGCGGCGTCAGGATGACCTTCAGCGAATAATCGTCGGCGATAGATTTCAGCTGATCAACCAGGCCAGTGTTGCCGGCATCGCGGTAAGAAATCCAGATCCCGCCATGTTCGAGGTTGTGAATGAGCTGTTCATCAGGAAGCGGCGCGTCATAAATCCCCCAGTTGGCCGGAGACGCGTAATGCTGACCCGAAGTCGGCGGGTTGGAGTTATAAGGCTCATGCTCGGCCCCGACATTAATGTGGTCTCGTCCCAGTTCAGGCACTGCTCCGCCCGGTTTGTTTTCCTGCTCTTGGCGCGACCAGAACACCAGTCCATAAATGACAGCGGCAATTACTGCTAAAACCAAAATCCAAGTCAAAGACTTTTTTATTTTTCGCTTTTTGACTTCTTTGAGGCGCGCCGCGCGTTCTTGTTCGTTCTTGGAAACAATTTGTTCTTCATCGTTGGGCATAGTTGAGATAAAAACTTTATGAATAATAAATCCAGCACCTTCCTGTCGGGGTATTGCACCCCGCAGGAAGGCTATATTGAGCCATTCATCCCCGCAGCAAGCTGCGGGGTATTCTGGAAGGTGCTGGATAAATACTTATCACTCCTGAGATCAGGCAATAAAAGCAATATTTTTTATGACCCAGATCTGCAAGCCAGTCAAAAACAGGGAAAAAAACGCGCCGCCGCAGCTGAATTATACTCTAATAATAGCACACTATTTCAGGGCACCGGGATCGCGAACCAAGATAAGTTTATCATCGCCGTCTTTGGGTTGGCCGCGGCCATCTCTGTTCGACGTGGTGAAATACAGGCCCTCCGCACTGCTTTTCACGGCGCGCAGCCGGCCATAAGTTTTCATAAAAAACTTTTGCAAACCCGCGGCTGCGTTTTGCGAATCGGCCGCGTACAACGTCTGCCCGCGCAAGCCGGCAAAATAAAGTTTGCCGTTATGGAATGCCAATCCGGCAGGCGCCCAGGTTTCACTGGCGCCGGAATGGATAAACGGCTTGGTCATGCCGGCGCGCTCTTCATCGCCGCGGACCAGCGGCCAGCCGTAATTTTTCCCTTTCTCGACGAGATTCAGCTCGTCGTGTCCGGTTTGCAGGCCGGACGGACCGTGCTCCGTGCTCCAAAGCCGTCCCGAGCTGTCCCAGGCCAAACCCTGAGGGTTGCGGTGACCCATTGAATAAACAGCGTTGCCAAATGGATTATCTGCTGGAAGCGAACCGTCATCCCTCAGGCGAAGGATCTTGCCGGCGAGAGAATTTTTGTCCTGCGCCAAACTCTGGTTGCCGGCGTCGCCATTGGAAATATATAAATAGTGCTCGACCTGCCCCGACCCGGCAGGTGTTGGCGGTCCGAATTCGATTTGACCGCCATCATGAACCTCAGAACCGGGAATGTTATCGATAATTACCGTTCTTTCCGACAAATCGTTGTTCTCGAGACGATAGCGCTCTACTCGATTGATGACGCCGCGTCCCGATTGGGAGGTGATGTAGAGATATATCCAGCGGTTTTTAGAAAATTCCGGATGGACAGCGAGTCCCATCAGGCCCCCTTCGGCGGTCTGGCGAACTCCGGAAATCTTAATAACCTTTTTTTCCTGATCAATCACGAGCAAATTGCCTGGCCGCTCCGTTACCAAAATCTCGCCGTCCGGCAAAAAATCAACGTCCCATGGTATTTGAAGACCAGTGGCGATTATTTCCAGAGGCGCCGCGACTTGCGGGGATGGTGGAGGCGCGGGAGTAATGATTGTATTTTCTTCGGCCGGCTGGTTATATTTTATAACTGCAAAAACCAGAGCGAAGCCGGCAATCAGCAAAAATATTTTTTTCACCCGTTAGTGATTAGAATTAAATTGCCCCCGCCGAGTCGCCAGATATTTCTGACAGGTTCATAAAATCATTATACAACAAGACCCGCCCGCCATCGCCAGAAGGAAGCGTTGCGGGCGAACCTGTTTTAATATAATGTTTCAGCCTAAGCGCGATAGGTGCCTCCCCTCTGGAACAAACGCCCAATGTAGATGAGCACGACCGCGCCGAGTACGGCGATGAGCAAGCTATAGATGTTAAAACCGGTAACACCTGGCTGCCCGAAGAAATCCATAATAAATCCGCCGAGGAGCGCGCCAAGGATACCCATGACAATATCCATAAGCAGTCCCTGATTGGCATTGGTCCTCATGATGATTGAGGCAATCCAGCCCGCCAGTGCCCCGAAGATTATCCAAACTACAACGTTCATTGTTATCACCTTCCTCTCTATCGTTGGTTAAAAAATTAATGATTGTGCACAGGAGTCAAAGCTCTAACCAGTTGGATCAAAAGCACGGCCGCGAGCGCGTAAACAATCATCGCCATCAGCGTTGCCCAGTCCTTCAAAGCAATTCTAGATTCATGGCTTTTGTTTGGAACTAGCTATTCATCCAAAATACTCAAAACATTAACCGGCAAATTTTGTTAAATAATAGTTATTTTATACAAATAGGATCACGCACAGCGAAAAAGCCCTCTATAACAGAGAAAAGCTTAACTGCGGGCAAATAATCTGCTAGATTATCTGAGACATGCTCAAAATCCGCAACATTTTTGCCAGGGAAATTCTCGATTCCAGAGGCAACCCCACAGTAGAGGTGGACCTGCTTCTTGAGGACGGCTCTTTCGGCCGATCAAGCGTGCCGTCTGGCGCGTCAACGGGCAGCCATGAAGCTGTAGAACTGCGCGACAAAGATAACCGGTTCCACGGCAAAGGGGTTTTGACTGCGGTAAAAAATGTGAATGATTTGATCAAGCCCCAAGTGATTGGAAAAAACCTTGATCAAACCTCGCTTGATGATCTTTTGATCGCGCTTGATGGCACAGAAAACAAATCCCGGCTCGGCGCCAACGCGGTCTTGGGAGTGTCGCTCGCCTTTGCCAAATCCGCCTCAGGCGGACAAGGAGCGAACCTCTATGAATATTTCGCCAGGTTAAGCGGGAACGACAGATTCATCATGCCAATGCCAATGATGAACATCCTCAATGGCGGCGCGCACGCGGCCGGCTCGACTGATCTGCAGGAATTTATGATCGTGCCGGTTGGCGCGCCCTCTTTCAGGGAAGGTTTGCGCTATGGAGCAGAGGTTTTTCACACCCTGAAAGAAATTTTGCGCCAAAAAGGGCTTCGTACTACCACTGGCGACGAGGGCGGCTTTGCGCCGCAACTAAAAAACAATGAAGCGGCATTAGAACTCATTTTGGAAGCCATTGCTCATGCTGGTTACGCGCCTGGGAAAGACATTGCCATTGCCTTGGACGCAGCCGCCAGTGAATTTTACAAAAACGGCAAATATGAACTGACCACAGAAAACAAAATACTCGCTTCTGATGAGCTGATCGACCTCTATGCTTCGTGGCTTTCAAAATATCCGATCGTGTCTATTGAAGATGCGCTGGCCGAAGATGATTGGGCAGGCCACAAAGCTATTACCGATAAACTAGGCCGTAAGCTGCAGCTTGTGGGCGACGATTTGTTTGTGACCAATCGGGCCCGCCTGCAAAAAGGAATCGATGAAGGCGTCGCCAATTCGATTTTGATAAAGCTAAACCAGATCGGCACTGTCTCGGAAACGATCCAAACCATGAACCTGGCCAAAAAACACGGCTACAAAACCATCATCTCGCACCGCTCCGGCGAAACAGAAGACACAACTATTGCGGATTTTGCCGTGGGGACCGCGGCCGGACAAATTAAAACGGGCTCTCTTTCACGCTCTGAACGCACTGCCAAATACAACCAGCTTTTGCGCATTGAGGAAACGCTGGAAAATATTCCACGCTTGGATTAGAATATACAAACGAGTCGTACCTGAGACTTATCCCTCAACAGACAACTGAAAAGCCCGATAGGGCGCCTCGATAGAGGAGGAACTATAAATTGACCACTGCAACAGCGCAACTTCAAGTTGAATTTGGGGCTGCCGATTTCACTCTCGCGAATCTCAGGCGGGGGTCGGAAGTCCTCAATCAGAAAAAAGCTGACATTGATTTCCTTTTCAAAACAGTTCTCGGTGCATTCCGACTGAGCGATTGCGAAGGATATCGACAACGCTACATGTTCGTGCGCTTCGAAACCTCGCGTCCCGTGCCCGCAAAAGGCGGGGCTTTCGAGATCGATAACCTGGATTGGCACGGATTTCTCATCGGCGAAGAGTTTGAAATGTACATCTGGGACGGAAACGATCTGGTTTATTCTCGTGAACTGGGTGCTGCTTCCATCCCGATGTCCTATGTCGAAGAGATTCACGATGGAGCGGATGTTTTCCTGGCACACGTGGCCAGTAATTATCCAACTGTCGTGGAACGGTGCCGCCCGCTGTTGTTGGCCGCAGCCCAAACGCGATAGGCGCTGACTGCAAGGATCCTGCATTTGTTTTATACTAACGAATGCAGGATCCTCTTTTTATGGCTAATTTCTCCCAACTGGTTCTAATAATACTCGACGGCTGGGGCTGGCGTGATTCCTCTGATCACAACCCAATCATGAGCGCCCGCAAACCATTTTTTGATTTTTTATACGCCAACCACCCGCATGCCCTCCTCGAGGCTGCTGGCCCGGCCGTGGGTCTGCCGGAAAACACGATCGGCAACAGTGAGGTCGGCCACGTGACCATTGGCGCCGGCCGAGTCATTGATACTGATGTGGTTCGCATCAGCAAAGCCTTTGCCACGAACCAAGCAAAAACTAACCCGGCTTTTCAGACTCTTTTTGACCACGTAAAAAAACATAACTCAACCCTGCATATCAAAGGTCTCGTCAGTCCGGCAAAGGTTCACAGCACGAGTGAGCACCTCTACGAATTTTTAAAACTGGCCAAAGATGCTGGCCTGAAAAAAATCGTTATTCACGCTTTCACTGACGGGAGAGACACTCCCCCGCAAAGTGCTGACAAATATATGAGAGAGCTGGAGGATGTGCTAGCCGAGCTTGGCATCGGCCGCATCGCCACTGTTTCCGGCAGGTACTATGCCATGGACCGCGATAAAAATTGGGACCGGATCGCCAAGGTCGAACATGTTCTGTTCCATGGCAAAAGCGAACATACTCATGAGGGGCGTCCATCCAAAATGATCAAGCTGCTGCATGAGCAGGGCAAAAGCGACGAACATTTTGAACCTATGATCTTTCTCGATGATTCCGGCAAAAGTCTGACCGTCGGCGAGAACGACGGCCTGCTGTTTTTCAATTTCCGTCCTGACCGGGCAAGGCAGCTTAGTCAGAAAATAATCGAGCGTTCCCATTTGCAAAATATTTGCTTTGTCACCATGACCGAGTATGATGAATCGTTTCAGTGCTTGGTGGCTTTTCCTGATGAAAAAATCGAACAGACATTATCCTCAGAAATCTCCCGAGCGGGCCTCACGCAAGCGCACATCGCTGAAACTGAAAAATACGCGCATGTCACCTATTTTCTCAACGGCGGCAGGCAGCAGCCGCACCCAAATGAAGAATTCATTTTGATCGACAGCCGCAAAGACATCAAAACGCACAACCAGGCGCCGGAAATGCGCGCCCGCGAGATCGCGGACGAGGCCGTCAAGCAGATCAACAAAAAAGTAAATTTTGTTGTGTTAAATTTTGCCAATGCTGACATGGTTGGACACACCGCTGATTTTGATGCGACCGTCAAAGCGATCGAGACTCTGGATAAGGAATGCAAACGCGTGGTCGAAGCCGCGTTGAAAAATAATGCAGTCACTGTGATTACTGCAGACCACGGCAACGCTGAAATAAGCCATGATATAAATGTCGGCCAAAAACACACAGCTCACACCACCAATCCTGTGCCGGTGATCCTTGTCGGAAATTTACAACTTACAACTGAGACCTTGCAACTGAAGAATGGCACACTGGCTGATGTCGCGCCTACGATTTTAAAATTGCTGGGGGTAAAAAAACCGGACAGCATGACCGGAAAAAATCTTATTTTGCGAGCTTGTTGTACAGCATGGCCCAGACATAGCCGACAATCCACGTTGTGACGACAAGCGCGAACAATCCCCCGAAATTGAAATCCGGAGTGGCGGGCGCGACTTTGGCGCCAAAAAACTGCGCGTCAAACAAAAACTGGAATAGATCCGGCGAGATTTGTGCGATCATGTAGAACACTACGTACATGATCGCCGACAAACCAGCCAGTGATCCAGCCATTGCGTGAGGTTTGAGCATTTTTTTGTTTCCTTTTTGTTAATTAGACCTTTGATTTATCCAGCACCTTCCAGAATACCCCGCAGCTTGCTGCGGGGATGAATGGCTCAATATAGCCTTCCTGCGGGGTGCAATACCCCGACAGGAAGGTGCTGGATTTATTATAGCAAAAAAAGCTATTTTTGTTTCGCGATTTTGTTCAAGATTTTTTTGATCTTTTCAATGCTGTCAAAATCATATATCGAAACGGGCAAAACTCTGCTGTTCAATTTTTTCATTTTCGCGATTATTTTTTTCAAATCCTTGGGCGGGACAACATCGCTCTTGCTGATAAACAAATATTCAGTTTTCTTCAATAAGGGCTTGCTGTAGGCCCCGAGCTCCTTGCGGATTGTTTTGTAGTCGCCTGCCGGATCCACGGATTCCGCTGAGACAAAATGAAACAGGGTCTTGGTCCGCTCAATATGCCGCAAAAATTTCACGCCCAGGCCTCGCCCCTGCGATGCGCCCGCGATGAGCCCTGGGATATCAGCCAAAATCAAATCATAATACACGCCCAGGTTTGGCTCGAGCGTGGTGAACTGATAGTTGGCGGCCTTGCTCCTGGCATTGGTCAGCTCGTTGAGCACGCTTGATTTGCCGACGTTTGGCAGCCCGACAAATCCCACGTCAGCGATCATCTTCAGCTCCAGGCGCAGATTAAAGGTTTCGGCAGGACGGCCTTCCTGATACTGCATGGGAGTTACATTTCTTGCGCTTCGAAACAAAAAATTGCCTTTGCCGCCGCGGCCGCCCTTGGCGACCAAAACGCGCTGGCCGATTTTTACGACATCGATTTTTTCGCCGGTATCAAGATTGTGGATCACTGTCCCCGCGGGCACTTTGAAAACCAGGTCCTCGCCAATCTTGCCGTCTCTGGTCTGGATCCTGCCGTCCTGTCCATTCTCGGCCTTGAGCTCTTTCTTGAACCGCAGACTGTTGAGAGCAGAGAGATCAGAGACGCCTTCAAGGTAAACATCTCCGCCGCGGCCGCCACTGCCGCCGGTTGGCCCTTTGCTCATTTTGACATTGCTAAAAGCCACGGCGCCACGGCCGCCCTTTCCGCTCGAAACTTTGATTGTAATGTCGTCAATAATCATGACTGTTGCTCTCTCAATCTACCTGCCGCGCTTATCTTTTCCGAAAACACTTCGGTCGCTAGCTAGGATTTGGCCCCTCCCGGTTCCTGAACCGGCGGCAGATCCTTGCCATAGGTTTTCAAAACTTTACCAATGAGCTCGTAGAGCTCTTTGAAATCAACGCTTTTGTGAATATAGGCATCAAGGCCGATTTCTTTCCAGAATTTTTGCGCCTCGATGGAGACATCCTCGTTGGTCAGGAGTATCACTGGCATGTTTTTTGTCGGCTCCTCGCGCTTCAGATATGTGGCGACCTTCAGTCCGTCGAACAGCGGCATGCGGTAATCAAGCAGCGCCAGTTCTGGCTTGAGACGCCTGGCCATTTCTCTGGCTTCATTGCCTTCGGTCGCGTAAAAGACCTCGAAGCCATGCTTGGCCAATTGCCCCCCGATTATCCGCCGGATAATCGGATCATCGTCCGCGTAGAGAACATGTAATTTGTCTGCCATATATTTATTAAGACTCTAAATCGTCCCTCCGACTATCGCAATGTAAAATTTGAATAATTTATTCTTGTTCGACTGACAGTTCTTTTAACAAATTGTCTATTTCCATCTCCAAATCGCCGATATTTTCCAGTCTTTGGCCGTTCAGGAAAAATGTCGGGGTAGAGTTTACCCCCAAAGCCTCGCCGTCTTTTTTATCCTGGGTAACATTATCGAGGTGCCGCTGGTCTGCCATGTCACTTTCAAATCGTTCGACATCAAGATCAAGCTCGGAAGCGTATCTGATAAAATAACTCTTTACATTTATAGCGCCGGACCAGTCGTCTTGCCGTTCGTAAAGCAGATTATTCATTTCCCAAAATTTTCCCTGCGCTCCTGCGGCTTCCACTGCCAACGCCGCATCTACCGCGCTTGTATGCTGCGGTAGAGGAAAATGGCGGTAAGCAAAACTAAAGTCCTGATTATCCTTGTATTTGCTGACAATCCCTTTCACGAATGGACTGACCTGCGCGCAAAACGGACATTGATAATCGCCAAACTCGACAAGAGCCGCTTTTGCGCTGACACCGCCTGTCAAATGAGAATACGGCCGTGCCAATATTCTTTCTCCTTTGATGTCCGGGTTAATTTGTTTGCTATCCGGCGATAGCGTCATCAAAAAAATCCCAAGGCCGAATGTTGCCACGAGTGCCAAAACAACAAGAGTATTCTTTTTCATGTTTGCGCCTTTCTATAAATTAATATGCAAACCGTTATTGCCGCGAATGTAATAAACGATAGCAGCGGTATGGTGAGAAAATTAAACGCGATGTGATACGGAATAGTGCACGATATGCCGCTGGTACAGGGCGAGAATTGTTCCGGAATGATACCATACTGCAGCAAACTATGATACAAGGACAGCGCCAGTCCCATAAGACTCAGCGGCAAAACGAAATACTCGAGATCGCGCGTTTTTCTTAGGGTACCGGCAGCAAGAATAACCACCAGCGGATACATGAAGATGCGCTGATACCAGCAGAGAACACACGGCTCCCAGCCGAGCGCTTCGCTCGCATATAGACTAGCCAAGGTGGCACAGATGGCCAGAGCCAGAGCGATATAAAGAATATTTTGCTTCATCTACATTGGATAATAACAAAAAACCGGGAAATCGCGCCATATCCGCAATTCCCTTGGGTGTGGCGGCGCTTTAATGACCTTTATCCAGCACCTTCCAGAATACCCCGCAGCTTGCTGCGGGGATGAATGGCTCAATATAGCCTTCCTGCGGGGTGCAATACCCCGACAGGAAGGTGCTGGATTTATTCTTATCATCAAACACTCCGTCGAAAACCTCTCTATTCGGTTCGCCGACAAGTTCCAATATTCCCCATGCCCCGCGATCAAGCCGGGAAAGCGCGTGATCGACAAAAATGTATTTGCCAGGCACCTCAGTGCCGAATTCGACGATTGCCGCTCCGCCCGCGGGAACGAGAGTCGTCTGCACATTTTTAAACATAGCGCCGCCTATTGACCCTTCTGGATACACATCGTCAAAAATTTCTCCGATCACATGAAAAGAAGAAATGAGATTCACGCCTCCATTACCAACAAATACACGTATTTTCTCTCCGACTCGCGCTTTCATTTTATCGTTTAATCCTCCCACGCGCCCATTGAAGACCACATATTCCGGTTTTCCGTCGAGCATTTTCTGCGCATCAAATATTTGCAAACCTTTATCGCCGAGCGCGCCAGTACTGTAAAATTCTCCCTGCATAACATAAAATTCTTTATCGACTTTCGGTAATCCATCTTTTGGTTCAACTAAAATCAAGCCGTACATGCCGTGAGCGTCGTGCGCGGCAACATTAGGGTGGGCGCAATGATATGCATAGAGGCCGGGATTGATTGCTTTGAAAGTGACGGTTTTGGATTCACCGGGGGCGATATTGGTGACGGCCGCGCCTCCGCCGGGGCCGGTAACCGCATGCAGATCGATATTATGAGGGTTAATGCTGGATGGGTGATTTTTCAGGGTTAACTTCACTGTGTCGCCTTCGCGCACTCGCAAGAACGGGCCGGGCACGGTTCCGTTAAAAGTCCAGTAATTGAAAAAAACGCCGGTGGCCATCTCGCCGATTACCTCTTTGGCTTCAAGACTAATTTCCACGGTTTGTGATTCTTGGCGGCCAACCGGTGGCGGAATATCGTTGGGATCGCGAGTGATATCAGGGATATGCTCAATGTTTTTTGATGTGAAAAAAAAATTTATGACATTTTTGAGGGGAAGTGCGGGCCCATCGGCGGGGCCGAAGGTCTTCAGAAAGAATGGATATTGAATAGCATGCAGCGCGGCGCGCGGAGCAAAGAAAAAGAGGGAAATGCCAAAAAATATTGTGAAAAGCAAAATCGTTGTTTTCCGCGAATGAAGCTTTCGGAGCATCGGGAATACAAACACGGCTCCCGCGACTACGGCAACGATTAGTCCGAATATTTGAAAAAAGACATATTTAATTAATGAGAAAAGCTCGAGCATAATTTAGTAATTTTTCTGCTAGTTTTATAATACATGTTTTTAATATTTATTTCCAACGTACCGCGCGGGGCATGCTTTTGAAATCATTTTGCCAAATCTGACACACAAATCCAAAACCATCCTTCGCCAAAGTTACGTGATCATTTATACTCCTCCGTGCTTGGCTTGGAAATATATGCTATAATATAGACAGGCTTGATCCTTGATCAGGGATCAGGGTTAGAAACCAAACAAGATGCGAGATATTTTGAAGGGCAAAATCGAGAGAGAGAGAGAGAGAGTAAATAAATCCAGCACCTTCCTGTCGGGGTATTGCACCCCGCAGGAAGGCTATATTGAGCCATTCATCCCCGCAGCAAGCTGTGCGGGGTATTCTGGAAGGTGCTGGATAAAACTCGCCGGATTTTTGGTTTTGGCCGTTTTGAAACGCCGTTTTTGACGGCGCTTTTTTGCGTTTTATTAAAGGAAACAGCCGAGTATTCAAAATAAAAATATATGAGAAAAAAAGACCGATGGGTAATCCATAATATCTCTACCGGGGAATCAAAAAAATTTGATATCAAAACTCCCACGCGAAGCCCGCGCTTTTACATGTATTATCACATTAAAAGGTCTTACAAGTGCCCAGGATTCTATTTCCTGTTATTCAGGACGCTTAAAAGATTTAAGATTTTTTTTGCGTTCACAAAAAATACTCTCAAGAAAAACCTGCGGCTTTCTGCAATGCGGACGAAACGCACCCAGGTTGAAATTCCGCAACTGCGGTGGTTGTTTTCTAACACCCTAAAAGGCGGACTTTCAGTTTTGATTTCGGTCTTGGTAATTTATGGAGTCGTCCATGCCGGCACCATCACGCCGCCAAGCGGTACGCCTGCCGCGCAATTTTATTCACTTTCGGAAATCTATAATTTTATCACCGCAAATACTACGGCAACTGAAGGTAGCCCTGCTTTAGATTGGTCTGCTGCTTTGGAAGGCACCGGCCGCACCTTGACCGAAATTTACAGTGCCTTGGCCAGTTTGATTTCCGCCGACAAGGTTAAATCAGGCACGACCTATCTTAATGTCGCTGGTACTCTTGTTCCTTCGGGCGGCACAGCCACGACATCCAATGTTTTAAGCGGCAAAACCTATTTCGGCGATTCGCAAACAAATTGGACTCTTCAAACTGGCACTATGACAAATAATGGTGCATTCTCGCTAACTGCCAACTCGACAGATCAATCTATAACGGCTGGCTATTATAGCGGCGGCACTTTGGCTGGGGACGCGGATTTGGCAACAGGAAATATTAAAAAAGGAGTTAATATTTTTAGCACCACTGGCGCCTATTCCGGCTATCCGGGTACAGGATGGTCTGGTACCGCCATAACTCAAGCCGCCTGCGACGCCCAAAACCCGACTTGGTACTGGTTTGCGGATGGAAACGGCGATGGCGATACAACTGACCCAGAAGATGGTGTTTGCGTTCGCGCCACAACGGTTACCTCGCTCTCGTGGAACGGCTCCGAACAGATGGCGGCGACGGCCATTACCGCTCAAGCCGCAACAGCCGGCACGGCAAATTCAATCACTAAAGACAGCGCCGGCTGGACGGCGAACGCTTATACCGACATGGTTGTTGACATTACTTCCGGCACCGCTTCCGGTTGTTGGGGTATTGCCAAATCAAACACGACCGACACCATTACCGTCTACGGTTCGTGGCTTTCTTCCGCTTACGCTTCCAGTTGCGGCACGCCGGACGCGACCTCTGTTTTTTCCGTGGAAGATGACGGTTTCGCGCTTTATGATAATTCTTGGATCGGCGATTGGACATGCACAGGCAGTTTTCCAAGCGGCGCGCCCTCTTGGGGTTCTTACCCGACTTCAGCCAAAGCCGGCAGCGGCAACATCGCGCTGGCCATAGCGGATTGCTATGACGGCACGAGGGATTTGCTTCCGACCGAAGCGAGCCGAGCAGTCAAGACCGGCACAGCTACAGCAGCGGACGCGACTACTATAACTGACACCGCACAGTCGCTGAATACCAATGCATGGGTGGGGCAGAAAGTGCTTATCACGGGAGGGACGGGTTCTGGCGGTTACGGGCGGATTGAAAGCAATATAGGAACAGTAATTACGGTGGATTCGTGGACGGGCGGAACGCCTGATGTCGGGTCAACCTTTGCCATCGTCTATCTTATCCCGCATGCCAGCTATAATCCCACGACCGATGTTGACGGAAATGATGATACTGAACTGAACGGCAACAACGGTCCGCTAACGCAAGAGGTTTTGAATAATTGGAAAGGCACAAGATTGCCCACGGCCAGCGACTTTTTCGGTTTTTGCGGATATAAAGACGGTGGGTCTAATTATGAAAGCACCACCGGGACTTATACGGCAGACAAAACCTATGGCAATTATGGCGGTCAAGTCGGCAGAACAGACGAATTTTTGGACTTAGCTAATAGCGGAAGCTGGGAGTGGCTTTCAGAGCAGCACAATCAGAACGGTGCGCGGGTAGCCGGCAATTACGCCTGTTCCAACGTCCATTACCGGGATGTCCACAATGGCTACAGGTTCCGCGCCGTCTTCCGCCCGTAGTGATTTCCCATCTTGATAATTTGGTAATTGGATTGATTTGAATATTTGAATTTCGAAAAATTTTTTTGAAATCGATGTCTCGCTACGAACACATAAGAATATTCCAATGCGCTTATATGTTGACCATTGAAATATACAAAACGACCGGCAATTTCAGCAGGGAGTTCAAGTACTCTCTCGGAGAAAAGCTGAAAAACTCGGCCCACGAAATTTTAGACGCGATAATGAGAGTAAACTCAATGCCAGACAAAGAGAAAGAGAAATGCTTTCCAGAAATTGATTTCAAGAAAGAAAATTTGCGCGTGTATTTAAGAATCGCCGCTGATTTAAAATTAATCAGCCCGGGCCGGCTTGGAGTTCTCAATGAGAGAATCGAAGAGCTTGGCCGGCAGCTGGGCGGTTGGTCCCGTTGGACAGCTTCGCGTCCAACGGGACAGGCAAAAATGGGTAGCGAAAGATAACTTTGTTTGGCTGTCCATTCTTGCCAGAGTTTCCGCTTGCCATGGGCGGCGGGAAGCGCGCAAGAGAAATGATGGGAATCACAGTCCCGCTCCCTAGGAAAATTTTCTAGGATATTTGACAAAGGTCATACCGAGCTTCGGCAAAGATTGGCCGGGAAAATGAATAGTAGCGGGACAATGGCTTTCAGAGCAGCACAATCAGAACAATGCGCGGATAGCCGGCAATAACGCCTGTTCCAACGTCAATAACAATAATGTCAACAATGGCAACAGGTTCCGCGCCGTCTTCCGCCCTAATGATTCCCGAACTTGAGCCCTTAGCTCTTTATTGGGGCTAAGGGCTCAATCTTAGTAAGGTTCTTTCCAAATAAAATAGTCATAATTTCGGTTAGCCGGCTGGAGATACATCTTTAATATCCCGAAATGTTTTTCGTATAATGTTTTTCGCAGATTGTAGCAATTGGCATGTTTAAAAAATCCGTAAACGGAATTGAT
>Ga0155314_131_pt1 | contig 7792 bp, 4 predicted proteins | sample RifCSPhighO2_02_FD_106282 | JGI IMG/M metagenome (GOLD analysis project Ga0155314, IMG submission 106282) | Candidatus Doudnabacteria bacterium RIFCSPHIGHO2_02_FULL_48_21
GTGGGAGTTGGAGGCGGGGGTGGGGAAGGAGGGGTTCCGCCATAGCATTCTGTAGGTTTAAAAATTCCGCCACTATTCAAATTTTGATTCTCAAAACAAAGCTGCGCTGGAATTTTAGTTGCAAATCCCAAAACATCGGGACCGATTGCCGGCCAAGAGACACTGCCAAACCATGACGGCTTGGAACCAAGATACATAGAAGCAGGAATTATATGAGTGACATCCGTATGGTCAGGCCGCTCGTTTATATCCCATTTAACAGTGTTGCTAACGTAATCAAAATTACCCCAACGTAACAGTGTAGCTTTTACATTGGAATCATCCACTGTAGTACCGCCGTCAGACGAATGCCCCAGCCTGTACATTCCACAAGTATTAGAACTTCCGAGTTCGTATACACAGCCGCTCATTCCCGATGAGCCAAGCACATTTCCTATCACGTTCACAAAGAGCTGCGATTTGTCCAGATCAATCGCCCACAATCCCCCGGTTTTCCATAACGGCCCCCTGGTAATGTGGTTGCGGAAAATAGTATTATGACTTCCGCTGCCATGCGTGTAATCAAAACTCAAACGACCATCTATAGCGTTTCCTTCCCACAAATTCATATATGGATGCGATCCATGATTGCTAGCGTCTCCTGTAACATACTCCTCCTGGTTGTACACTATGCCGTTGAGCACATAATTGTAGGCAATGACATTTCCATTTCCCGGGCCTTCGATGATGAGGCCATGCCTTGTACTGTTGACAATGTTGTTCTGTATCAGATTGTCGCTTGTTGGCGCCCACGCAATATGGATTCCATAGTTGCGACCGCTATCATAACCAAAATCCGTATAACCAACGTTGGGCCCATAATCATTGTGACCCATGTTAATAAAATTGTCTCTGATCTCATTGCCATAAGAATAGGAGATTTGAATATGATCACCGCGCCCTCTGTAGGTCTCAACCCCCTTGATCCAACAATATGCGCAGCCGAAAATCTGAATCATATGCGAATTACTATTACCGATATTTTCTGCCCGTTCCACCTTGAGATTTTCAATACCGGCATTTTCAACCATGGTCCAAGTATAAACTCGTGGGGTTAAAGAAGCCTCATAATCAAAATGTAGCGGACGCTCTAGCGTCAGTGTGTTGCCGGATTTTCCCACAACCTTGACTATTTGAGCAATACAACGATCTCCTGCACTATATGAATTTCCTGAACGGTCTTCACAAAGGTAAGTGCGAGGATTATCGACAACGGAAGGGTTTAATTCATCTACAACAACAAATTGTCCTGCGGAGATTGTTGTGCTCTGAGAAGTTGTAATTTGCGTCGATTCTTTGCCGTAGCTCCCGGAAAGTGGTATGGCAGTTCCGCCTGATGCTGAACCCATTCTAATTCCGATATCGCTTCCATATATGAGCAATTTGCTTCCGACACCATCTCCACGAAGCACAACACCCTTTGTGAGATTTAATCTGCTTGATACCTTATAAGTTCCGGTGGGAAAATGAACAACCTGACCTATGGGACAATTATTTATTGCGGTTTGAATAGCGCTAGTAGCATCAGTTGTTCCATTGCCAAATGCAGCAGCGCTGATTGTCGCACAAACCGTTGTTCTGCTGGGAATTCCGCCAGGAACCCCTACGCCGTTCCACTCGATTCTCCGATCTATAGGAATGAGCTCTGCTACTGCGGATGATGGTGACGGCGGCGCGGGCGGTGGAGAAGCAGCGGAAGTGGTGAAAGTATTGTTGGAGGAGATAGAAAGATTGCCGGCTGAATCTCTGGATCTCACTCGGTAATTGTAGAGGGTACCAGCTGAAAGATTGGTTAAAGTTGCCGAGTGAGTGGTAACAAGCGAGGTCTCGAGCATAGTCGAGAGATTGTAGCTTGTTGTCAAACCATAGTCTATTTGTGAATCAGCTCCTTCATCTGTGGTCCAGTTGATGGTGGCTCCTGTTTGCGTAATCGATGATGAAAAAATCCCAGAGATCACTGGGGCAGTGGTGTCTGGTGGTGGAGGGGTTGGCGAAGCCGGAGGTGGTGAGCTGGTCGAACCCATGTCATTGTAGACATCAAGGACCTCGGAAGCAGAAAGGGCACGGTTGTAAATACGGACTTCGTCGATACGTCCATCAAAGTCGTTTATACCTGAGCCTGTACTTCCAATGTAAAGAGTGGCGGTGCTGTCAGAATTTTTCGCCGCTGACCCATTGGTTCCACCGCTTCCAAGCTCTATACCATCGAGATATATATGAATACCTGAATGTGCATCTCCGCCGTCCCATGTAAGAACCAAGTGCTTCCAGGAATTAAAAAAAGAGGTAGGAAATGTACCATTGTTTGTGGATTTATCGAGATCCGCAGTGTTGTAATCCTTCGTAAATCTAATTCTGTTATTGGAACCCTCCAAACGCAGTCGCCAGTTCGGGGTACCGAAACGAGCTTTGGATATTATGGTGCCTACATTACTTTCCCCGTATGATCTTGCGAATATCCAGGCACTTATGCTTATTCCTCCTTGAATCTCAATGTCATCAATAGAAGAAGCTGACCCAATATTAACTTCGTCATCTACGCTGTCAAAGGACAACGCTCCACTCCCGATTTGTCCTGAAACCCACGCGGGACCATTAGTCAAAGCTCCTGTATTACCGTTGCCAGAGCTATCCCCAGCCGTTGTTCCTGACACTTCGTTGAAATTCCAATAACCAACTAGCCCGCTCGTCGGCGCAGCGGCTTGCGCGGGAGGTGCAAAACGAATGGACGCAAATATGAGACAAATCAGCGCGAATATACGAATTATTCTCATTGTACTAATTGCCCTAAATACAGACATTGACATTTTTTCAGTATTTTGCTAATCTATTTGTAGAAAAAGGCTTTCGGCCGAAGTTTATATACTTCAGCTGGCGGAAAGTCTTTTTTGTTTGACAAAATTTGAGATATGGATTATACTATTAATAGTTTAACAGAACGCCTCGCGAAAGCGGGGCGGTTTTATTTATCCCTTTTTATCTGCCGCTCAAGATTCTCTAGATAAACTACCTCAGAAGATGCCAATTTTAACTCCCAGGAAATGGTTCTTTTCGACGCATAAACAATCACCTTTCTGCCGGAATCCTTTAATTTGTTTGCCAGATATTCAAAATCACTGTCGCCGCTAAAGATAATAATCTCGTCTATTTTTGCTTTATCCAAAAGGATATCAGCAGTCATTTCAACATCGAAATTTGCCTTATAAATAAATCCGCCTTGGGAATTGGGGTGATTCTCTCCGTCGCTGACCCTTATCCTCTTTAATGGTTTAGTGACTGCTGTAAATCCTATCGCATTCAAATATTTCAAATATCCTCTCATTTTCTCGTCGCCATCCTTTAGGCCAACATAGTACTTCCATTCAATTATATCTTTTTGGGATTCGATAAGTTCTTTTACCTTGAACCAATCCAAAGACCAACCCAGTTTTTTCTGGGTATAAAATACATTTGATCCATCAATATAAATTTTTGCTTTGATTTTGGTCATTAAAAATTATTTGAAAATTGAAAATTACAAATTGAAAATTTATTTATTGAATTCTACCCTGTGAAATAAGATTTGAGCCGATTTCTTATAAGCATCTTGCTCCGGAACGACTTCAGAACTTTTTCTCTCCTGCGCGCGTCTTCTTCTCTTGTGCAAGCTTCATAGTATATTAGCGTAAGCGGTCTTCTGCTTTTCGTGGAAAATACTTTGCCATCTTGGTGTTCCTTAAATCGTTTCCGCAAATTTTTCGTAGACCCTGTGTATAATTTACCATCTTTTGCGCTTAACAAAATATAGGTATAAAAAAAATTCGTTTCCATAAAATTTGCGGAATTTCACAGGGTGTAGATGCGGATTCTAACAATATCACCTACCCATGTTGTAGAGGCGCTTGATTTCCGCCGCAGACAGCACGCGGTTGTAGACGCGCACTTCGTCGATTAAACCATTAAAAGCGTAGTTTGCATTGACATTTCCATCAGCCCCGATGCGCAAACTATTGGAAGCGTCTGAAACAAATGAATCTCCGTTGGTTTGGGTGGCATAAGTAGTTTCCACCCCATCAACATACATATGGACATTAGTGGCCGTGATGGATCCGTCCCAAGTAACAGCCGCATGCTGCCATTTATTTAAGGTGATTGTACCGGTGCTTGAACGTACAACAAGATCGGTCGCGCCATCTTTTCTGAACTGCAATTGGGTCGCCGTAAGTAACTGAAAGTTCCAAGTACCGTTAGAATTGGCATCTTTATTGACAATGATTCCCAAAGTGCCTTCTCCAGTCGTATAGGGATATATCCAAGCCGATGCGGTCAGCCCGCCTTTTGTGTCTAAATCGTCCAGACTGGCAGCGGTACCGGCATTTACCAAGTCATCGGAGCCATCAAACTTCAGCGCTTGGCCGATTTTGCCGGGGACAGCGCCGGTGGCTGCGGTAAAGCCGGAGAGAGCGCCATTATTCCCCTGCCCGCTTTTGTCTGCCGCGACTGTCCCGCTTTCGTAAATGTCCGGGCCGTTGAACGGCCAATAGCCGACGAGATTGGTGGTCAGCTGAGTATCCTGGGTTTTTCCCGCTATCGCTCCTGCGCCCTGGTTGTAAAGTTCTTTTATTTCCGCGGCAGAGAGGACGCGGTTGTAAATGCGGATTTCATCAAGCGGGCCGTCCCATGGTTCCGCACCGCTGCCTCGGTTGCCCAAAAACACATTTTCCGTACCTGCGGTCGGAGTCCCGCTGGCCTGGTCTGCCGTGCCGTATTGCGCGCCGCTGCAATAAAAATTGGCAACTCCTGATGAAGTACGCGTAACAACAACGTGCGTCCATTTGCCAGCGTCAGCGCAATTATTTCCTGAACTGATCGTGGTGCTACCGTCACTAATGAATAAAATGCGCCCGGTCGTATTGGTACTAAGTATCGTTCTGTTATTGCCCACTATTCTTTGTGTCCCTGCGGCGTTTTCCCGGTATACCCAGACGGATATGGTTAACGCCGAGGTGCCGATAAAATCACTGCCGGTATTCACAAGGTCGTTGATACCGTCAAAATGGAGTGCCTGGCCGATTTTCCCGGGACCAACCCTGGCTCCGGTAACCGCGCCATTATTGCCGTTGCCGCTTTTGTCTGCCACGACCGCGCCATTTTCATAAACGTCTGCCCCATCAAAAGTGTAATAGGCAAGGAGTCCCGATGTTATTTTGCTCGTCTGTGAAGCAGTCTTGATACCAGAGCCCATGTTGTAGAGGCGTTTGATTTCTGGGGCTGACAGCGCGCGGCTGTAGACGCGGACTTCGTCAATTAAACCTTTCGTCCATCGAATCGGAGTATCGGTGGTAATAGAAGAGCCGATATAATTAGTTCTTGGTACAGACGGGGTTGGCAGAGTCGTTGGTACGGTACCAACAGAGACGTACGCGCTAACTTCGGTCCCATTAATATAAATTTTAATCTTTGTGGTATTAGTCGTCTGCGTTCCGTCATAAACAATGGCAACATGTTTCCATTGACCAACTGTCAAAGCATTGGTATTGGTTCTCGCCCCGTCAGCCAGGGAAGTATACAGATAAATCTCATCACCACCACCAGTATCATTATTTGTAATCAACCAAGATCGCCCGACGGAGTCATTAGCATTCCATCTGGAAATAAAAGCGTGTTCATTGCCGTCAGATGCCTGTATCGCATCTGGTTTTACCCAAAACGACCAAGAAGCGTAAGTAGAGCCGTCAAGAACGCTGTAATTCCCCAAACTTACATTGTCATCCACTCCGTCAAATTTTAGTGCTTGCCCGATTTTCCCGGGACCAACCCTGGCTCCGGTAACCGCTCCGTTATTGCCATTCCCGCTTTTGTCTGCCGCGACTGTGCCGTTTTCGTACATATCCGCCCCGTCAAATGTCCAGTATCCCTGAAGGTTGGTAGCAAGCCCCAGAGAAGAAGGAAGCTTGATGACCAGGCCGGCGCGAGCGGGAGGAGGCGCAATCAAAAACCCTGCCAGAATAGAGATCAGTATAATGATGATTCGGAATTTCCTCATGGTTCTAATTGAAAATGTAAATCTCAACCCTGTGAAATAAGATTTGAGCCGGTTTTTGAGGAACATTTTGCCACGGTAAGACTTGAAGGTTCTCTCGCGGCGTCTGGCGTCTGCTTCGGTCAAACACGCCTCATAATAGATCAGCTCAAGTGGTCTGCGATGTTTGGTAGCCGGCACCGCGCCTTTTTTGTGCTGCTCAAATCTTAAGCGCAAATTATTTGTTGAGCCAGCGTAGAGTTGTCCATCTTTTTTGCTCTTTAGAATATATGTGTAGTACATGTTTGCGCTATTTCACAGGGTCAAAGTTCCTCTCAATCCAAACCCAAAAGTCTGCGCGTAACTCTCGGCACTTCGCGCCTAAAAAAAGCCTTCACCTTCTGCCAGTCGGTAGGAAACTCTAAACTGGGCATGGGATCTTTTTCTGCGTCGTCAAAATAAGCAAGGCTTCTTAAAATATGGTGAAGATTATGGTTGCTGCCCGGGTATTGCTCTAAAACTTTAGGAATGACTTCATCCAGCGGATTTCTGTTTTGCGCGTACCAGTATAAATCCACAAAATCCCTTTTTTTCCCCCGCTGGCTAATGGCAATAGTTTTCATAACCGCGATATCTTCTGGCTGCAAAACCTTAATAGCCCCATACCAAACAGGCTTCTGTTTTGGAACAAAGAACCGATAACCAATAAAACTGACTTTGGCGCCTAAAAGCTTACCGTAAACGGTAGCCTCCCTGACGAAACCGAGCTCCCATTCAGCCTTTTTAAAATGTCGAATGAGCTTGTCTATGGAGAAATTAATATCGGGGTTGAAAAAATCCAAATCCACGGATTGCCTGTGTCCAACCTGCAAGGCCAAAGCGGTACCACCAGCAAGATACCAGCCGCTGTTTTTAAGCCATTTTTGGGCAGACAAAAAATCCAAAGCTTTTTTCGTAGCCTTGGGCAAGGTTTCGGTATGCCAAATTACTGATGCTTGACCAGTTCTAGCCATAAACTTTTAGTAAAAGGAAAAATTGCCCGGGAATTTTTTACAGTTTTGGATATCAGGCTTTTGGGATAAAAATTCCACATCCATTTAATTTCCCTATCAAATCCAAAATCCAAAATCCGCTCGATAATGTACTCGGCGTGTTTTTTGGGGTCAATGGTTTTAGGGTCAACATCCCAAAACAAAGACGGTCGGAAATGAATTTTACGTTTGACCATATATTTAATTATAGCAGATTTTGACCGAAAAATCCACTGAATTGGTTAATTTTCAATGCTCTGTCCCTCTGCATAATTGACCAAACTCGCCTGTATCAGGTTTATCGAATCATATCCCAACGACTGCAGCTGATCTAGATCGATAAAGCGTCGTTTCTTCCCCTCCGAGATAATGTAGTAGCTTCCACTGTCTAGAACGAGGGTACCATCTCGAAATTTAACAAGAGGTCCCTGGGGAAGGGCCATGTCCGCGTCATTGGCAGGAACAATCTTTGAAAAATCAAAGCCATAGGTATTGTAGACTTCGGCTGACTGGAAGCCTTGTCTTGTTTGATCGAGGATCCACCAGACAGTTCGGCCGTCGTTCTTGTCCAGGATGAGGGCGCCCTCCGGGTGGGTTTCGGTGGAGGAGTAGATGGGAGTGCCGGAAGGGTAGTCAGACAGGTCAATGGGAATGGCCTGGTGGAATTGGTAGCCCAAGGCAAAGAAGACTTCGGCAGAGGTGAAGCCGCGCTTTTGGCCTC